>Ga0163225_100109_pt1 | contig 25900 bp, 50 predicted proteins | sample MSEWel2016_04_06_2_FD_113145 | JGI IMG/M metagenome (GOLD analysis project Ga0163225, IMG submission 113145) | Subsurface microbial communities from deep shales in West Virginia, USA - MSEEL Well Study Marcellus 5H_2016_04_06 ... | reverse complement strand
TTAACACCTTCATTTTCAGCAGCAGATGTTGCAGGTGATAGTTTTGTTAACAATGGTAAAACATTATTATATGTAAAGAATGGAGATGCATCTTCACACGATGTAACACTTAATATACAAAAGACAATAACAATAGGTGGTATAGATATTACATTAAGTAATCCAACTGTTACAGTACCAGCGAGTGATGAAAAGATAATTGGCCCATTTTCGCAGGATTGGTTTAATGATGCCGATGGAAATGTAAGCGTAGATTATGATGCAGTAACAAGCGTAACAGTTGCTGCACTAAAGTTATAAAAATATCTGGAGGGATAGATTATGAGCAAAACAATAGATTTTGATCAGTTTAGAAAAGAGAGAAAAAAAGAAGGTATTATAATTAAGGCATTCGGGGAAGATATAGAACTTTTACCTTCCCCTCCTCTTTCCAGTGTATTGAATATTATAGAAATGCAGGAAGAAGGCGGAGTTGAAGAATTGCCAGCTAAGCAGGTTAAGAAAAGTTTGCAGGCAATGATAGGTGAAGAACAATTTGACAACTTAATTGAAAAAGGAATGACAGTAGAAGAGTCAGAATGGCTAATTACAGAACTGTGGAATAAATATAATGGCAAAGATGATGAACAGGATGATACAAAAAACGCTCAACCTTCTCCATCGCAGAAAAATGGGGATTCATAGAAGCTGATTTTTTGCGAGAGTACAGAATAGATTTAATAGATGAAGCCGATAATTTAACTTGGAGGAAATTTAATGTTTTACTCAAGTCATTGTCAGCCGATTCCGCTCTTGCAAGGTCAATCAGAGCTGATGGGGAAAAACCAGTAGAAGATGAAGAAGGCAAATTGTTAAGTATGTTATAGAAAGTAGGTGAAACATGGCCGTAAAAGTAGCAGAGTTATATGAAACGTTAGAACTAGATACAAGAAAATTTAAAAAAGATATGTCATCAGCTAAAAAAGACACTGGCAAGTTTTCAAAAATGCTCGGCGGTATCGGTACAGCGGCAGTGGCGGGAGCAGCGGCAGCAGGTGCAGCATTAGCAGCAGTTGCAGCAGATGGCATTAAACAATTTACTGGCATGGAAAAACAAATGTCAGAAGTATTTACATTGTTACCTAATGCTTCAAGTGATGCTAAAGAGAAAATGATAGACGATATGCAGGAATTCAAAATGGAAATGGGTACAACTACTGACGAAACAGTACCAGCTTTGTATGATGCTATTTCAGCAGGTGTCCCAGAAGATAATGTATTTGAGTTTCTTAAAACAGCACAAAAAGCTGCTAGAGGTGGAGTTACTGATTTAAACACAGCAGTAGATGGATTAACAACTGTTATTAATGCTTATGGTAAAGAAGTGGGCGATGCTGAAGATGTATCAGATATATTATTTACTACTGTAAAAACTGGTAAAACTACAATGGATGAATTAGGTTCTAGTCTATCTGATGTAGCACCAATTGCAGCAGCGGTTGGAGTTAATTTTGAAGATGTAGGTGCAGCGTTAGCAACAATGACTGCTCAAGGTGTACCAACAACAGAAGCGACTACTCAACTTAGACAAGCTATGAACGAGTTGTCAAAAGAAGGTACTAACGCTTATGATGTATTTAAAGATGTAGCGGGTGTAGCATTTACAGAGTTTATTGAGAATGGCGGAAACCTGCAAGAAGCTATGGTATTAATGGAACAAGCAGCAGAGGATAGCAATACTAAAGTACAAAACTTATTCCAAAATATTAGAGGTGGACAAGCGGCATTAACCTTAACTGGTAGTGGTGCTGAAACATTTGCGGAAAACTTAGATGAAATGCAGGATAGAGCAGGTGCAACTGATGACGCTTTTAACACAATGATGGACACTTCAGCAACTTGGCAAGAGCGATTAGGCTCTGCGATAGAAGTAGTTAGAGAGAAAGTAGGTGAAGAATTATCTCCTACATTTGATAAGTTAGTTAAATATCTTGTTGAAAATATGCCAAATGTAATTGAAAAAATAGAAGGTTTAGGTGAAAGATTAGATTTTGTTACAGAAAATATAAGTTATGCTAAAGAGGCAATAGATATATTTTATCAAGCATTAAAAACTTATATGACTGCTGGAGTAGATGCAGTAATCATATTAGCCGATTCTTTTGGAATAATTAAAGATTCATTAGATATTGTGGTTGCTCAAATAGGTAAAGGCACAATTGGAATGAGTTTATTTTTTGCTAAAGCAATAGATAAAATTTTATCGCAAGCTAGAAGATTAGAAGGTTTACCCGGTGTCGGTGATATGTTTAAAAATATTGCAGATAGCTCTGAAGAAGCAATTAACAAAATGGAAAGTGATCAAGATAAATTAAATATCAAAATAAAGAAAAATACTTTAGATATGGAAAAAGGGTTTAGCAACTTAAAAGAAAGCGTTACTGATTTTGGGAGCAATGCAGTTGATGGTTTTATGAATACTTATGATGCTGGCAAAACTTTATATGAAACGATTGTCACAAACAACAATGCTACAACTGAATATTCTCAATCTTTAGATGAATTAAGGAGAAAAGGTGTTAAAGCATTTTCAGAAATTAATGCCGAAGGAAATAAAGTTAAAAAAAATTTAGGAGACGGAATTGACACAGGTGGCGACAGCGAAGAGTCTACCGATACTGGTTCTAGCGACTTCACTCAAACAGGAACAATATTTGAAGGTTTTGTGCAAAAAAGTGAAGAACAAGGTAAAAAAGGTGGAGAAGCTTTTGCCAGACAATTTAACGGCAACTTAAATAGCATTGATTTAATGTCACCAACTGAAGAAGCTATGCAAGCACAAGCTGACTATATATCAGAAATGAATGCTGAACAATTAGCAAAATGGATTAAAATACAAAATAGAAAGTCTGAAATTAGACGTGCTAAACACGAAGAAAGAATAGAATTTAATAAAATGTGGGGACAACGTTTATTTGAACAAAATGCAACTGAAATGGAAATGTTAATTAAAAAGAAAGAAAAAGCAATCGCTGAAGCAGAAGAAAAGAACGCTGCGACTTGGGCTATTGAACAATTTTATAATAATAAAATAGACGCTTTAGAAGCAGAAAATAATCAAAAATCTATTGAGAGGTTTAATCAAAGGTTTAGCTTTATTAAAGATGGATTTGCTAATACATTTGCGTCAATTTTCAAAGGTACAAAAAGTGTTACTGAAGCATTTGGTGATATGTGGTCTAGCATAATTGATAAAGTTATGGATAAGTTAGCTGAAATGGCTGCCTCAAAAGTATTCGGATACATTACAGGTGGCGGTGGAGGCGGACTTCTAAGTGTCGGTGATTTCTTTGGTGGTATTTTCCACAACGGTGGTACAGTACCCGGCCCAATCGGGCAAGAACGCTTAATCTTAGCGCAAGCAGGCGAAACAGTATCCCCTATAGGCTCAAACACAAGCTCTAGTGGTGGAGGATACAGCACAGCTAATATAAGTGTTAACTTAGATGGAAAAACCATCGCACAAGCCGTGAAACAGCCTCTAGTTGACGATATCAGAATAAAAGGTGGTGCTAGATTCTAATGATATATCCGAGAGGAATAACTTATAACTTAGACGATACAGTAGATATTAATCACACATTAGAATTAGATACCACCTTTGATACTTTTCAAAGTTTTTGGGATTATCTATTTGGCATACAAGCTATCAAATTAGCAATTAGCAGAAATGAGTTTAATTTCGCTATCAATAAGAAACAGCAAATTAATATATTTGTAGAGAAGGTTGATACAATATGAATATAAGTGTAGATCAGAAAACAGATAAGTTAATACAAGCTACTCTATCTGATGAAGATGGAGTAATAGACTTAACAAACGTGTCTTTAACTTGGCGATTTTGGGATGATAATACAGTTGTAATTGAGAAAACTACTGCTGATGGTATAGATGTTACGGATGCAGTTAATGGTAAAATTGAGATGGAATTAGATAATACAGATACAGATATTAGCGGTGGGAAATATGAGTTTGAATTATTATTAGAAGATGTTGAGAGTAATAGATACTTACCTGTTAAGGGTTTGCTATCTATTAACACGAATAAATCAAGCGAGGTGGTATAATGCCAACATTAAATGATTTTATAACAGAAATAATCACAGGTGAATATGGATTAGATATAGTTAACTATGGCAAAGACGCAAACGGTGATTTTCAGCCATTTGAAGTAAATGTAGATGGTAAGCAATACGTAATCGATGAGCAATTAGCAACAAAACTAGACACGCTTATAGCAAAGGATTTTGCAACTGAAACAACTCTTGACACAAGGCTAAGTAATCTTGAAACAAAAATGGATACTTTGCTTAACTCACAAAACCCTACAGATGATACTATCAATGTGTCGCAAAAAGGGAGTAATGAATTAATTACCATCGATAGCGATATAACAGTTTCGCAAGGTTCTACATCCGTATATTGGCAAGAAATTAAACCTTGTCGAGCTTATGGAATTTGGGTTAAATTACCTGCTTCTAACTCTGGAAAATTGGATATTGTTGTATGTTCAAAAGCAAAAGATTTTGGTACTAACCAATTTAAAAGCGAACAACAAGAAATTGTAACAGGGTTATCAGGTAATTTATACAATTCACCTGTAAGTCGAGAAATTAATTTTAATTCGCCTGGAATAGATATACGTTTGAAAGAAACAACAGGTAATTATGATTTCAATATCGTTGAACTAGTAATCTGGAGGATGGTGTAAAATGAAAAGAATATGCAATATATGTGGTGCTGTTTTCGTCGGTGAAGTTGAAGAAACTTTGAATAATATGAATTCGCATAAAAAAATATGTAATACTGATGAACCATACTTTGGTGATAATAATGCTACAGAATATATAGAAGTGCAACAATAGTAAGATAATGCGACACTTTAAAGGAGGTGGCAAATGAGAGCAATAATTAGTAACACAACTTACAACATCAAAACTAACACTTTTTCAGCAGAAGATGAGATTGAGCAAAGAGCCACCTGTTCATTTTCTATCCCAGACAAACAAAATGAATATACTTTCAAAAAAGGTCAACCTGTTACAATAATAGATGACAAGAATAATGATGAGCAAATATTTGCAGGTTTCCTTGAAACTAGCGATAAGTACCCCTTATCAAGCAGGCAAGCTAACGCATATATGCACGATATAGTTTGTATTGATATGCATTATCTAGCTGACAAAAGGCGTATAAGCTATGCAGCAAGGAATAAATTAGCAGGAGATATAATCAAAGATATAGTTGACCAAAAACTAGTTGAAGAAGGTGTATATTACAGTGAAGATTTAAACTTTGTCGAAACTACAACTGCAGATTTCTCAACTGGCACATTATCAAATGTAGTTGCTGAAAATGATAGTTTGAGATTAGATAAAACCGGCTCTGATGTAACTGACATTGAAACTACAACAGCAGATTTCTCAACAGGCACTCTGACTGATGTAGTGGCAGTTAATGATGGGTTGGAGTTGGAGAATAATCCTGCTTTGGAGTTTGATGGGGTTGATGATTATGTAGATTTAGGTTTAATTTCTGGATTTAGTGATAAAATTACTTTAGAATTTTACATTTATATAATTTCTTATCCTTCATCTAATAAAGCTATAATAGACAATCTTTGGGGTGTAGATATTGATGGTTTTCAATGTTTTTTATCTAACACAGGCACTTTAACCTTTAAAAGTGGTAGCGGAGGTAATCTAGATATTATAACTTCTACTGCTATAAATAGTGGGCAAAAATATCATATTGCGTATTCTAAAGAAAATGGAACCAATAATCAAAAAATATATATTAATAGTGTTGTCGATATAGAAAACACGCCTAGTTATAAAGTTTCTGACCCCGCCAAAAGAACCAATTTAGGTGCAAGTCAAAGTCTTAAAAATTATACAAATATAAAATTAGATGAAGTAAGAATTTGGAACATAGCTAGAACACAAACTGAAATACAAAACAATATGAACAAAGAACTAACAGGCTCTGAAACAGGGCTTGTCGCTTACTACAAAATGAACGAAGGTAGTGGCACAACATTAACAGATAGTGCAGGAAATAATGATGGAACAATAAATGGTGCAACTTGGACTGATAATTACATCAGTTGGAATTTAGATGGCACAGGAACACGCCAATCACCACAACTTGACCTATCAGCAACAGGAAATGTTGAAAGTAGCAGTATAAGCTGGCAGGAAACACTTAACTCACAGACTATTACAATCGAAACTAGTGTTGATGGTGGCACAACTTGGGATACCTGCACTAATGGTGGTGCTATACCTAACCTACCTGCTAATCCGACTACTCTTGATGTGAGACAGGTACTGTCAACTACTGATACAACTGTTACGCCTAGATTAGAGAGTTTAGAAGTAGAGGTAGTATCAGCTTATGAAACAACTGGTTATCGCATAAGTGAACCTTTTGACTTATCACCTGCTGTTGAAGATGGAGGTAGCACAATAAGCTGGCAGGAAACTACACCAACTAATACTTCTATCACAGTTGAAACTAGCTTAGATAATGGTACAACTTGGCAGACAGCAATTAATGGACAACCGATACCTAATTTGCCGACTGATTTGATGTACAAAACTTTGCAGTATAAAACAACACTTAGCACAACAGATGAAAGTATAACACCAACTTTTGATGAAATTAATATTAGTATCATAAGTGGTGGCGCAACTATTGAAGATGGCACAGAAATATTAGAAACTAGAGCTAACTTTGTGCCAACAGAACAATTAATTTCATCTGTAGCAGATAAGATGAACTTTTGGTGGAAAATAGACTCTGATAAAGTGTTGCATTTCAAAAGCCGTGATAGTGAGCCTGCTGATTGGGAGTTAGAGCCACAGTATATACGAGGACTTCCTACAACTAAAACAGGCAATCCACTATATCGCAACCAGCAACTAGTCAAAGGCCCAATTGGTATCACAGAGAAGCAGGTTGATGTTGAGCGTGGAGATGGTGATAAAAAAGCTTTCCCTGTTAGTTTTCCAATAGCAGAGGAGCCGACTATTGAAATATCAATTAATGGTGGTGCTTGGCAGACTCAAACTGTTGGTAGAAAAGGTGTTGATGATGGTTTCCAATGGTATTGGGAGAAAGAGTCTGATATTATCACACACGATAACGCTGAAAGTAGATTAACCAGCAATGATAGAGTTAGATGTACATTTATTGGGCAGTTTAAGATTGTAGCACAAACTTATAACCCTAATCTGATAAGCAAACAAGCTGACATTGATGGCACAAGTGGAATAGTTGAAGATGCGATAACAGTTGGGAATGTTGAAGGTAGAGAAGCTGCAATAGAAATAGGAAATAAGAAAATACAAAAGTACGGTGTGGACAGCAAAGAGTTGAAGTTTCAAACTAGAAGAAGTGGATTAAAAGCTGGACAACTAATCACAGTTAGAAACCTCGATGCAATGGATATAGCAGATGGTGAAAAATTACTAATAACAAAAACATCTACTTTTGATGAAAATGGCCAGATATTCTATGATATTTCAGCAGTAAAAGGCCCGAAACACCGCACGTGGGAAGAATTTTTCATGGAATTAACTAAGCGTGCTGAATTAGTAGTCAGCGAAGGAATAGGTGAAACTGAAATATTAATCATTCCTATCGATTTCAGCAAAACTTGGACTTATGCTGAAAATCCTAATATATTTAGACAACTCAAAGCAGATGGCACCTGGCAGGCAGACGGCACATATACGCCTAACTTTGAGCCACAGCATAGAGTAACACATATAGCTTGGTTTAACGGTGATACAGAGCTAGGCAGGCAGGAATACACACAACAGGATGTTAACACAGCTGATAGAGTTGATACACTAACTTATCTTGGTCCTAATAGTGCTAATGAAAATATAACACACTTTGGCTGGATAGGTGGATTTAGAGCAACAGAGCAAATAGGCACAGGTGTATTAATTGACAAACAACCGTATGACTTGATTAAAAAGGAAACCGAAGCACTGCAAATATCACGCTCAGATTATAGTTGGGCATATTAAAGGAAGGTGATTAGATGGCAACTGTTAGAATACAAGATGGTGGAGCAACAAGAAGTATAACAATTGATGGCACAGAGGTTAGCCAGTATGTAACAGAATATAATGCTGACGCAACAACTGATACAACTCCAATGATACTAATGGAGGTTGATGCAGGCACAGAAATAGTTTTTGAAAATGCAGAGGTTAAGTGGAAATTTAATTTTCCAGATGAGGTTAAAATTAGACGGGCAATGTATCAAGCATTAAAAAGCGAATTTGAGGTGGTATAATGGCATACACTCCAATTGGTTGGACAGAATCAACTCCTGTTAACGCAACAAATTTAGACAAAATGGATGGGCAAATTGATACTAATGAGAATGATATAACTAATATTAAAACTGGAAGTATGTGGCCAGTAGGTAGTATATATATTAATGCTAATACAAATACAAATCCAGCAACATTATTAGGGTTTGGCACCTGGCAAAGATTTGGACAAGGTAGAGTATTAGTTAGCCAAGACAGCACAGACGCTGATTTTGATACAGCTGGCGAAACTGGTGGAGAGAAAAATCATCAATTAACTGAAGCTGAAATGCCTGTTCATAATCATCCAATAAATTTTCGGTCAGGACAGGCAGGTACAACCAATATTATAAATATTAGTAATTTACCAACCATGCAGGGTAAACCAGATATAACCAGTTCTACTGGTGGTGACCAACCCCACAACAACCTCCAGCCATACATCACAGTTTACATGTGGGTAAGAACAGCTTAAAAATTATATCGTAGTGGAAAGGTGATAATTTTGGACTTCTCAACAGAATTCTGGTTACAGATAGGATTTCAAGCAATATTCTTAGCGTTTTTCGCCGGAATAGTGTGGACAAAGTTAAGTTATATAGAGGAAAAACAGGATAAGCACAACAAACTAATAGAAAGAATGTATAATGTAGAAAATAATTCAGCTAAAGCACATGATAGAATTGATAACTTGGAAAAAATAATTGAAGATGAAAGAGGGTGATTAAGTGTCAATTAATAATTTTCAAATAAGCAAAAACTTTAATTTGAGTGAATTTGAGTGCACTCATCCTAATCACAGACACGTTAGAGTTGATGATGAGTTAGTTGAAAAGTTGCAATTGTTGCGAGATAGGTTGAACGTACCACTTGTGATTAATTCAGCTTATCGTTGTCCAGAAAGAAATAAGCAAGTAGGAGGTGCTGATAACAGTCAACATCTATATGGTAAAGCAGCTGACATATCATTGCATACTATACCGCTCCAAATTGAGGAAATTAAGCGTATAGCAAGGCAAATAGGTTTTACAGGCGTTGGGTTATATAACACGTTTATTCATCTTGATGTGAGGCACAGGCAGGCAGATTGGGATAATAGAACATGAAATGGATTAAAAAACATTTCAATGATTGGTTATCATTTTTTGAAAGTAATAAAATACAGGAAGCATTAACATTTTTAATTTATATAACCATATTATTAATATTTAATGTTATTCCTGTTGAAACTTTTGAAATGCTGGCGGTGGTAATTATCGGTGGTGATGCTGTGAAAAAGTTGGGAAAATGAATGGGCTGTCTATAAGCAGAGGTGATGACCTAACCCCAGAACAGCCCACAATTGATGAAAATATTGCAAAGGCTAATGAGATGTTGGACAAATATGGTGATGAGTTGAACAGGGATGAAATTCCGATGTGGTTGACAAATTTAATAATAAGCATATTTAAAAAAGGAGATGAAAATTTTATGAATGAGATTATTTTACAGGTGATTAAGACTATTATTGAGGAAACAGACATTGATGACAAATTGTGGACAAGAATTGCTGATGAAGTTAAGAAACAGATACCAGGTGAAGAGTTTGAGCCTGTGATCGGAACAATATTAGAACAATTAGGAAAAGAACTGCAAAGCAAAAATGTACAAAAATAAATAGTTATCCCTCCTCCCTACTGGTTAATAGCTGGTAGGGATTTTTATTTTTATTTACATATTTACTTGACAAACACTAATTTATCATGTATAATGGTATTACAAGGTAATGAGAGGGGGGGAAAATAAAATGAAACTTAAAGAATTAGATGTTGAAATTAAATTAGATCCTAACATGAATAGTGATTACAAAGCATCACAAGAAATATTAGAACAAGGTTTTAATAGCAATTATCCAGTAATTATAGATGAAGATGGTTGGATATTAGATGGCAATCACAGATATGAATTATTTGTAGAAGCTGGCAGAGAAAATGAAATTGAATTTCTAATAATAGATTCCAATAAATTTAATCAATTGATAGATGATGAAATAGATAATGGCACGATTGACAAATTTGATGAAGATGATGAATATTTCTATAATAAAATAAAATCATTATAAAAAGGAGGAAATAAAATGAGAGAAATTAGAAAGCAAACTACAAATTGGGATGGCCATGAAAGAGTTGTGAAGCTACAAGAAGACCAGTTTGGCAAATATCATCTAAGAAAGTTTTGCGATTTTCAGGAAACTATGCATCAAATATTAGATGTGGATGATGAGTTTGATGCCATATTGGAATATGTAAAGGAAATGTATTGATGAAAAAAATAATAGTTATTACACTAATATTGATTATGGTCACAACCCCCACGTTAGCTTTTGAGAAAGACAAAAATCAACACTTTGCCGCAGGGGCTATAACTTATTCAATAGCCGATTTGATAGAATTTGAAAAGCCGATGATAACAGTTATAGTAGTTGGGATTAGCAAAGAAATATATGATAGCCAAACTAATGGTACAGTGGAATTGAAAGATGTATTAGCAACAATTTTGGGTGGAATGTTTGCACAATTTACTATAAGGTGGTGATTAAATGCTAAAAGAATTGTTAAATATCAAACTATTATTTGTGGCAGGATTAACAGTTGTTGGGATATGGATAACATTATCATTAATTATAATAGCATTAGGAGGTTAATTATGATACCACACAGCAACTTAGATTGGTTACATGATAAAGAATTAAGAGAACAAAAGAAAGACTATGAAATGTGGCGTCAATGGAAAGCATGGAAAGATAGTTTAAAGGAGAATAAAAATGAAAAGAAATCTGATTAGTTTATTACTAATATTTTTAATTGTAGGATTATCAATTGGCACAGGTGTAGAATTATATAACAAGTTACAGACTAATATAAACGCACAAATAGAGGCACAAGTTAACTTAAAGGTACAAGAAGCTACTGAACAATTTAAAACTGAATACAAGGCTAATAGAAAGCTTTACAGGGCAATATACACAAGTAGCTTTAAGCAGGAAGTGTTTTATTTCCAAACTAATGAAAATCCATTTGAGATAGCTAAAAATTATTTGCCAGACGAGTGGACAGGACTAAAAATACAGGAGGTTGATAAAATTGAAAATAACTAACAAATATAATCTACCTAAAGCATTTCTTGAAATGGCTCAATCAGACTACCAATATAAAGATAAGCAATATAGTGTTACAAGTATGTTGAAAGGCAATAAGGAAGCTATATTAAAGCGTAGATACCATGATGAAATTGAGAAAGATGTAGCAGATATGGTTTGGTTGCTTTTTGGTACAGCAACTCACAAAATATTAGAGGAACAGGTTGAGCGGGACATTGAGTTGAAAGAGGAATATATTAAAATAGATATATTTGATGGATACAAATTAAGTGGCTTATTTGACTTATACAATGGAGAAACTAACACAGTGATAGATTATAAGACTACATCAGTCTGGAAGGCTATATACGGCGATTATGATGATTACAGAAAGCAATTATTGATATATGCTTGGATGCTTAATCAAATAGGATTTAACTGCAAAAGAGGACAAATTGTAATGTTTCTCAAGGATTGGAAGAAATCGCAAGTTGATCGCAAGAAAGATTATCCACCACACGCTGTACAAACTGTTGAGTTTGAGTTTAATATGAAAGATTTTATTGAAATTGACAAATTTATAAAAAATAAGTTTGAAAGTTTAAGGTTAGATGAATTATTAGATGATGATCAGATAGAACCTTGCAGCAAAAAACAAAGATGGCAGGATGATGATACATTTGCTGTTAAGTCTAAAGGTAGAAAGAGAGCGCACAGAGTGTTAGATAGTAGAGAAGCTGCTGAAAAGTGGATGGAGGAAAAAGGTAAAGGCGATTACATTGAACACAGAGTAGCTGAACCAACTAAGTGTCAAAATTACTGTGATGTAGCTGAATATTGTAATTGGCATCAAAATTATTTGACAGATAACAGTTAGGTTGATATAATGGTTAATAGGAGGTGAACAAATGAAAGGTGTAGAAAAGTTTGAATTAGAAATAGCTGACAAGGAAGTTAATAAAGAAGGTGTTGTTGACGCATTAATGAAAAGGTATCATGTATGTGAAGAAGTAGCAGAAGCAATGATATGGGATAGTTTAGCAACTGTTCAAGGATTAGAGTTTTTGTATAATGAAATGAGTTTGAAAATGGAGGATGCTAAATATGACTAACAAAGAATTAATCTTATCAGAGTTAGCTTATGATTATGGAATGAATGAGCGGCAAGTTGAAAATTTAATTTATTTATTGTTAGAAGAAGATGAGTTATTAAGGTATCATCTAAGAACATCAATTAATATGAAATTGAAAGGGGATAATTAATATGAAAATGAGCAATGAAGTTAATGAGGTTATGAAAGCATTTATGGAGTTTCAGCAGGAAGTTGTAAACCCAGTCAAAGACACCAAAGGTTATGGCTACAAATATGCTAAATTAGATAGTGTTGTAGATGTAGTTAAGGAAGCTATGAGTGGTAAAGGTTTATCATTCAACCAAGAGGTTGGCTATGATGAAAGAGGTAATATACTGGTAACAACTAATATCTTTCATGAAAGCGGTCAATGGTTATCTTTTGGCCCAGTAGGATTACCTAAAGATACTGGCAAGTCTATGAGCGATGTGCAAGGTGCAGGAAGTAGTATAACATATGCTAGACGATATTCATTAGCTGCTGCAACTGGATTAGCAAGTGAAGAAGATGTAGATGGAAGTAACAGCAGGGGTAGTCGGAAAAGTATCAATAATAACTCATCCCGAAGTAATAAGCAGGTTAAAACAGCTACTAAGAAGCAGATAGCAATTATTAATGAGTGGTTAGAAAGTGATGATGCTGATAAGGTTAAGAAAATGCTTAAACAAGAAGGTTACAAAGGTATGAAGCATATAGCATCAACAGACAAATCACAAATTGAAGAATTAATTAAAAAGTTAAATAAGGAGGTGAGTTAATGGCTCACCTTTCTATCCAGCAAACTTGCGATTTACTTAAGAAACCACGAAAATTTGTAAAGTGTGTAGTTGACGATCAACACAGAATAGAGGAAATAGAATCTAAATTTTATGATTATTATGAGCAGATAAGGGTGGTGCAGCCATGAATGTAGTTGATGAATTTTATCCAGAAGAAATACTAAAATTATATTATCGTAACAAACTTGATAATGTAATAGTTGACTACAAGTATAAGTGGAAAGAAAAATACACTGATGATGATTATGACATTATGAAAGGTATTGACTATGATAAGATTTATGTACAGCAGAACAGCAACTATGACGCAGTAGGTGCTAGAGCTATTCAAATAGCTGATTTAAGGCTTCATGCTGAAAGGAGGTATAAACACTTACTCAAAGCTAAAAAGGCTATTAAGAGGCTATTAGACAGCTTAAATGGGCAACAGAAACGAGAATTAAAGTTTTACTTTGAATATCCAGATGAATTAGAGGATAAATGTATAGAGTTAGCTAAGGATTTTAAGGGTGGTAGAGAGGATTACAAGCAGATTAAAAAGTTGGTTAGAAAGTGTTGTAATGAGTTGGATAGTATGTCATTATAATATTAGGAGGTAGAATATGACTTTTGCTCAAAGAGAAGCGGTGTTAAAAGCTAATGAAATACCATTAACAGAATGTAAATGTGATAATTGTGGTCATAAATCTATAATCAATAAAGATGATGGTTTTTATTGTGTTAATTGCGGCACTTATCCTATTGTTATTAATCATGGTAATGCTAAAATTGTGAATAAAAGGAGTGGGTAAAGTGGTGGATAAAAATTCTGGTAAATTAGCTGGAATATTTGATAAAGGATATGGCACAATTGCTAAAAAGATTATGCAGGATAAGGATTTAGATATTGAAGCTAAAGGAATATACGCTTATTTAGCAAGTTATACTGGTACAGGCAAGACCGCATTTCCTTCAATAAGTTTAATGTGTGATCACCTGCAAATAAGCGAAAATAGATTCTATAAATATAGAAAACAGTTGCTAGATAAAGGATATATAACTATTGACAAACACAAGGAAGAGGGGAAGTGGCAAAATAACATTTACACTTTAGAACCATACCCACAAATTGAAGGCATAGAAAATAAAGGTACACAAAATGAAGGAATGGAGAATGAAGGTACTAATAATAACAGTACTAATAATAACAGTATTAATAATAACAACTCTAACACTTCTAGTCAGAACAAAGATTCTGACGATAAAGTTAAATTTGATAAAAACAGCAAACCTTATCAGTTAGCAATGTATCTCAAAAAGAAAATTAAGTCTAACATACCTAACCAGCCCGTTCCTAAAGATTCTGCAAAAACTATGCAAAGTTGGTCGTTAGCAATGGACCGTCTTCATAGATTAGGCACAGTTGGTGGGGATAGTGGATATAGTTGGGATGAAATTAAGGAGATAATTGATTGGTGTCAGGAGGATGATTTCTGGTATAAGAATATATTGTCAGCTACTAAGTTGCGAAAACAGGCAGTTAAGCTGGAAACTAGAATGAAAGAGGATCAAGGTTATTCGCCTAAGCAGATGGAAGAAAAAATAGATTATTATGCAGATTTGAATTAATTATAATATTCCCTTAACAAGTTGTGTTTTATCATATATAATAGTATTAACAGATGAGGAAAACGCAATAAATTGAGGGGGAATAAAAATGAAAAGTAAAGTATTTTTTAATGGATTATATTTTGAGGTTAATGGCAATAAAGTTAAATGTTTAGATACAGGTGGTTATATTAAGAATAAAGAAAAGAAGCAAGCTATAATTGAAAAAGCTAATCAATAACAAGCAAGTGCTAAGCAACACTATAAACTGCTTACTAGAAAGAGGTGGTAAATTGCTAGCTAAAACTAAGGTTGAAACTTATTTAAAAGAAGCTGAAACTTATAATGATCCAGATAGGTTTTTGGTTAAGTGGGCCATTAAGAATAATTTTCTTAACATTGATGATGAAATAGATATAGCAAATGTTAGAGGAAATTTTGATAAAGAAATAATATCAGAATATCTTAACCAGCAGACTTATGATGTATTTATTTTCAGCAAACGTGGTGCTAGAGGTTCAAAGCGATTGTGCAATGATAATATACCACTTGAGGAAGCTAAAAAGATATGTCAGAGTGATGCAAGTAAAGGCGCTAATTATATGGCGGGTTTTGTAATACACGGCACATATAGCAATTATAAGCAGGGTGAGCCATTTATTATTGATAATGATAAAGTTATTAATCCAGTTGAAAATTAAAGGGGGATATAAAAATGGAATTACCAGAAGTACATGTTGAGTTTTATAAGTGGTGGGATGATTATAAATTAGATATTATAAGAACGGCTAATAAGTTGAAAGATTGTGGCGTTGATGAAGAAGTTATTGATAAATTTATAACTGATAATTATAACTTAATCGCTAAAGAAGCATTAGAATTTACAATTAGACAAAATAAATAATTTATGCTATACTTAGAAAGGAGGTGATAACTTGCAATGGAATAAGGATAATATTCCAAAAGCCATTATAAAAGCTAAAAAGGAAATGAATAGTTTTTCAAGTGTAAAATTTCAAGATTTTTCAGCACATAATGATAAATATCCAAGCCTGCATACTATCTACAAAGTATATGATAGTTGGAATGATATGATAATTGAAGTTTTTGGAGAAGATAAACTTAAAAAACAATCAACCAATTTTCATGATAAATTTGATATTGATGAAATAAATTATGTAACTTTAAAGTGTATTAAAAATGGGATATTAGATTATAAAGGTATAGTTGATTTTGCTAAAGAAAAAATGATAGAATATCCATCACTATATTTTTTCAAAAAAGAGTTTGGATCATTTACAGAATACAGGTCAAAATTCACCGGTGAAGAACCTAAAAATGTTAGAGATGAATTTTGTAGAATATGTAGTGTAGGTAGATGCAGATTTGATTATAATCTAGATGAATGCGAATATTATGAGGGGGAATAGGTTTGAATCAAGTTGAGTTAGAAAAAAATGTGATAGCCGCAACATTAGCCGATCCAGAGTTAGCTGATGATTTGATAGAGAAATGTAACAAGAATTATTTTACTGACAGCAAAATGAAGGAAGTGTATAATTGGATAGTTAAGCAGAGAAATAATAATGAAAACTTATCGATAGTTAAGTTAGTAACTAGTGATGTAGGAATGACCGCAGACGAACTGCCAGAAAAAGACTTATTTCACGAGTTTGATGACAGTATTGAATTGTTATACAAAAATTATGCTAAAAGAAATTTAATTGAAAAAATTAAAAAAATACACAAATTAACTAAAGATAATGATATATCAACAGAAGAAATGCTACACAAGGCTCAAGAGTTAATATTCAAAGTTACTTCAGAACTAGATAATGATGAAACTAACTACCTGCTTGGCGATGCTCTAATCAAGGCGTATGGCAACTATGTGGAGCGATTAGAAGGTGAAGGTGATGATAGCGTTAAGACTGGATTGTATCAGATAGACAACAAGTGGGGCGGACTTAAGCGAAAACACCTTACGGTATTAGGAGCTAACTCGTCGGTAGGTAAGACAGCTTTTGCGATTAAGGTGATGAGAAATATATTATTCAATGGTGGCAAAGCAGCTATGATATCGCTTGAAATGGACGCAAAAGAAGTGGTTGATCGCTTAATAGTTAGCGAAAGTTGTGTGCCTGCTAATGATTATGACAAGGCTCAAAAGTTATCAGAGGTTCAACAAAATGCTATTGCTAATGCTTATAATATATTAGATAAGTATGAGAAAAACTTATTCATCAGCGAAAAAAGAAATATGAATGTTGATGACATCGCAGCTGTTTGCAGAAAAATTAACAAAGATATGGGCCAACTCGATGTGATAGTTGTAGATTATCTGCAAAATATAGGATATGACAAGAGAGCTAATATGGTGCGAGAAATAGGTGGTATATGTCGAAGCCTTAGAAGTCTTGCATTACAGCTTAATGTGCCGATTATTCTAGTTTCGCAGTTGACAAGAAGTAATCACAAAGAAGGCAAGCGACCACAAATGAGCGATATGAGAGGTGGCGGTGAAATTGAGGAAACAGCTGATGAAATATGGTTGTTGCACAGACCGGATTATTTAGAAGAAAAGTCTATTGAAAAACAGAACAAAACTAGAGGGAATAGAGTATTAGGCGAGATGATACAGGAGAAAGGAAGAACATCGGGGACAGGTGTCTGCAAGATGTATTTCTACAAAGATATTGTTCGTTGGGAGGATGGTTATGAGCTGGATATGGGAATGAAAAATAAAATTGAAATTTTAAGAAAATAATTATTAAAATAGCTTGACTTTTTGGAATATGTGCTGTATAATATTAAGTAAGAGGTGATGAAAATGAAAGAAATATTAATTTATTATGTTGATAAAGAAAGTAAATATCAAGGACAATCTTCAATTAAAGCTGAAAGTTTTGAAAAAGGAATAAATAAATTTGAGCTTGATCATTCTAATAAAGAAGTATTAGATGCTTGGGAAGTGAATTAAAATGTTACAAAGAGCTAAAATTGGTGAAGATGGAATGGAATTTGAGGATAAAGTTAAACAATCAGTAATTGCTTTGCAAATGCACCAAATAGATGAAGGTTATTATTTAGCTTTTAGTGGTGGGAAGGATAGTCTTGTTATAAAAACGCTTGCCGATATGGCAGAGGTTAAATATGATGCTCATTATAATATGACTACTGTTGATCCTCCAGAGTTAGTTAATTATATTAGAAATGAACATCCAGATGTAGAAATGCACCATCCAGAAGAAACCATGTGGGAACTTATACCTAGAAAATTAATGCCTCCTACTAGAATGGTTAGATATTGTTGTGATGTGCTAAAAGAACAAGGCGGCAATGGTAGAAAAATAGTTGTCACAGGCGTCAGACGAGCCGAAAGTAATAATAGAGCAAATAGGTGTGTTTTTGAGCAAGATACTAGAAAAAGTGATAAGTTTTATCTTAACCCGATTATCAACTGGTCGGATAAAGATGTTTGGGATTTCATTGAAGAACAAAACTTAAACTACTGTAAATTATATGATGAAGGATTTGATAGATTAGGTTGTATAATGTGCCCGCTTGCCAATAAGCGACAAATGAAATTTGAAGCACACAAATACCCTAAGTTTTATCAAAATTATATTAGAACATTTGAGAGGATGTTAGAAGAAAGAAATCGCAGAGGTAAAGAAACACAATGGAAAACCGGTGAAGAAGTAATGGAATGGTGGATAAATGGAGGGCGCAAAGAAAAGACTGCTGAAGGCCAATGCGAATTAAAAATGATGTCAGATAATTAGGGGGGCGATTAAATTGCTTAAAGTTTCCATTGAAGAAGAATTAAAAGTTGATCATCCAGACCAATACGCAGCTATTAAAAATAAAAAGTATCCTAAAAATCTACCTAAAATTATAATTAAGTTTTTTGACACAATGGGAAAGTTAACTGACAAACCTGCTGAATGGTTGCTTAAAATTAGAAAGGGGTTATAATATGATTTCACTAACTATTAGCTTAATTGTTTTATGGATATTTTTTAACAAGTATGCACATAAGTTAGACGAGTGGGCGTTCGATTTATTATTTGGCGGAATTATGACAATAACTTCAATATATGCAATAGTTTTTATAATCCAAGCGGGTTTTATAATATTTGATTTTTTAGATAAATATAAAATTAAATAGAAAAGGAGGAAGCTATGAAAATATGTAAAAAGTGTAAGCAAGAAATTAAGCCTGATGAAAAAGAAATTGACGGTATGCATGAAATGTGTTTTATGTGGGTAGATAAGAGGGCAGAGAGGGAGGAAAACATATAAGTTTACCAGAAAAATATGACACGTTAGGTAAAATAGACGAATTATTAGGAAAACATCCAAATGCAGAAGAAAGGGAATTGTTAATTGAAATTAAAAAAGATGTAATAGAAATGCAGAAAATTTTAGACTCAGCTTGGGAAAATAATATGGGGCGTGATTTATAGTTATTTTCAAATATACTAAAAATGAAAATAATATTAGTAAGGAGGTGGAATATGTCCAAAGAAATTGAAATGGTTAACTGCCCTAAATGTGGTAAGTTAACATCTAATCACAGAGGTTATTGTTTGCATTGTGATGCTAATCTTGAAGAAGAAGTTGATATTAAGCTAAGTGTTGATGAAAGAGATGTTGGAAGCAGTTGTGAAAGCGGTGGAAGTTGTCCAGTGAGATAGTTATTTGCAAAAATACTAAATTTGGAAATAAGATTAGTAAAAAAATGGAGGGGTAAAATGCCAAATATGAACAAAGTATTTATTTTGGGACATTTAGTTAGAGATGTAGAAATGAGATATGCTAATAACGGAAGTGGAGTTGCTAATGTTACAGTTGCAGTTAATAGAAGCTACGGAGATGAAACAGATTTTATTGATGTAACGATTTGGGATAGAGGAAATTATAAGCAGGCAGAGTATAACAAAAATGCTCGAAAAGGTGATTTAGTATTAGTCAAAGGTGAATTAAGGCAGGATAGGTGGGAAGATAATGATGGCAACAAACGCAGCAAACTAAAAATTAATGCTGATAAAGTGGTTAACTTTTCACAGAAGCCAAATAATACTCAACAAAACTCAAATGATGTAGTTGATGGCTTTGATGATTTCGATGATAGTTTCTAATTAGATTAAACACCGACATTAGAATAAGTGCCAACAATTAACTTTTATTATATTTTTAGCCGACTGAGAAGTTGAGGTACTGTGAGGCTAGCAGTTAGACATTGCCTTGCTTCTCAATTATAAGGGGTGAATAAAATGACAAGCATAGAGAAACAAATCAATAATTTTTATGCAGAAAAAAATAAAGCAGCCGCAAATTTGTTAGATTATCCATCAGAAATAAATGAAAATTTTTATAAAATGCAAAGACAATTTATTAAGGAGAAGGAACAAAAAATAATATTAGCAATAGGAAGTGTTGACCCTAATCTGGCTTTAAACGTGCAAGAAGCTATTGACATAGGAGATACAAGTAGCTTGGGGCATATAGCACAAAGAATAGAAAAAGAAATACATCCAGATGGTACAGAAATATATAAATTAGATGGAGAGAGTTTTTTAAAAATAACAGATGAAACAAAAAATGATGGAGAAACTATAAAAGTTATGAGTAAATTTGAATTACTTTAAGGAGTGATTGTATTAATATACTAGCGATTGATCCGGGCATAACTAGAAGTAATCATTGCGGCTGGGCGATAATTTCTGAAAATGATGAATTAGTTGAAAGTGGCAACAAAACTTTTAAGCGAACTGGCACTAAAAGAGATATGAATGTGATTAACTTTTTTGAAGAGTTATGTGAGAAAGAATTTACACACTTTGGTTTTGAGAAACCATACGGTCCAAATAGAAAAACTTTGAGAAGTACATCTAATTTTCTTGGCATATACAGAGCAGTTATGCTAATGAATGGTAAAGTTGAAGTAGGAGGATTTGCTCCTGCACATATTAAAAAAGTATTTACAGGCGATGGCAGAGCAAGCAAAGATGATATTAATAACTTAGTATGCAGCAAGTATGGTATTGAAGATGTGCAGAAGGATGAAGCTGATGCGGTAGCAATAGCTTATACTTGTTTGCATCATTGGAGGGATAATAATGACAATACTTAAATTAAGGTTTATGTTTTTAGTTTCTAGCTTTATTGCAGACCAAACTGGTAATATGTTTATTCATGATTATGCGATTAGTTTAGCGGAAGATATAGATGTTAAATTATCGGAGGAGGGAATAAATGAACCAACAAGAAGGAAAATATGAAAAAATAGCTATTCAAATAGGAAGTTTAGTCGATAGGAAAAACCAAGCGTATGGAAATAGCATCAACAACACAGAACGCATATTAAAGGTGTTTCTAGAACATTACAGCAATAATGATGGAACATACACTATACCAGAAGAAATGATTGATGTTATAGCAAGGCAGGCAAGGGTAATAGATAAGCAAGCAAGAATATTTAGTAACCCTAAAGGTGATTTGATGGACGAAGATCCTAACAAAGATATTGCTGGTTATTCAATTATAGCTTATGCAGCTAAGGAGGATAAAAATGAAAAGAAAGCAAATATATAATAAAGCATTACAAAAGTGGGGATTTAACGCTCAATCAATAATGTTAATGGAAGAGTGTGCGGAGTTAATACAAGCTGTATCAAAATTGCATAGAACAGGCAATCCAAATGCTATGTATGAAGAAATAGCAGATGTGCAAATTATGATTGAACAAATGGTAGAATTCTACGGCGAAGTTGCTGAAGAAGAAATAACTAAACATTATGAAGGAAAAATAAATAGATTGGAGGAAAGATTAAATGAAAGAAAAGCGGATATTTAATTTAATATTCTTTTGGTTATTAATTTTTGCTGGAGTGGCATTAGTTGGAGTTGCTTTTTGTGAATTAATAAAATACGATATAATTAGAAATATATTATATTTAGTAACTGGTGTTTATTCAATAATTGGTGCAACTAAAATAGATATAAATGAAAGCTGATTGGGGTATAGCTTCTGATATTAAGATAAAGGAGGAAAAATAATGAAAATAGAAGATTGCTATGTAGGTCAAACAGTTAAGCATAATTATACTGATATGTATTTAGATATTGAAGAAGGTGATAAAGGTACTATAGAAGAAATTAATAAAAAAGACAATTATATTGTGGTTTGGAGAAAACAATTTGACCCAAGTAATTTTAGTGCCTCTGACAGATTCAATATTGATGATGAAGTTATATATAAATCATTTGACAGTGAAACTATTAAATCAAGAGAAAAAGCTGTAATATTTGGAATTGCACCAAAAAGGGATAAATTTAAAAAAGAATATGCTATTAGCTACATCCATGAAGGGCCTTATGGTAAAAAGAAAAGAGTGAATAAAATAGTTGCTGAACATGATTTATTGCCTCTTAAAAAGAAAGATGAGTTGGAAGTTGGAGATAAAGTTGTATATGGCACAGCCAAATACAAAATACTTTGTGTTGGTATTGATGATTATTATAAACATAAAGAGTATTATTGTAAAAGAATAGATGAAAATTTTAAAGGTATCACCACAATTATAAAACCAAATGCAATTGATGAAATAATCTATGAATAATTATACAGAATGCACAGCTGATAGTTGCGACAACTTAACCACCAATGGAGGGTTGTGCCACTTCCACAAATCAATCACAAGCCACAAAAGGTGTGCTAATATTCACTATAAGTATCAGGTGGAGTGGTGCAATGTTAAGGATGATAGAGTTGATAGTTTAGACTGCGAGAAGTGTGAGGATAGACTTGATCCGATAGAACATATTAAATTATGCGAAAAAATGTGGAAGAAGGGGTTATGATGGATAAGGAATTAGTCGATAAAGTATTAAAGCAATATATTAACTATTGTGATTACATTACAATTTATGAAAAGTTTGATGATATTTTCAAAGATAAAGAAGTCAACTTGCAGCAGAAGAAAAACTTTGTGGATACTGTTGATAAAATGTTAATAACCTTAAATGATGATGAGTTATTTATTATTACACAGCTGTATAATCTGGAATTAGAGCCTTATTTGCGTAAGTGGACACCAGGTAGTGTACCAGATAATGAAATAATCGAAATGGAGGAATGGGATAAAAAAGAAGCTAGTTTTTATAGGAGTAAAGCATCTGCTTTTGATAAATTGAATGTTTTATTTGATATGATAGACGCATGATAGGTTTAACTTGCAAAATTACAGTTTATACTGTATAATAAAGGTATAGAGTGAATAGCTATGTAAATAGTTAAACATTTTATCCCCCTTTCAGTAGGGGTAACAAACTGGTTGCCCCTACTTATATTAATTTTAATAAAATACTATGAGGAAGGTGCTGCATCATCTTCCTCTACCTTATGCAGGAGGTAATCAAATTGAAAACAGGTGTAATTTATTGTATTGAAAATAAAGTTAATGGAAAGAAATACATTGGAATGACAACCAATCCACCGCAAAGATGGAAAACACATCAAAAGTTATTAAACAAAAACAAACACCACAATATACACTTACAAAATAGTTGGAACAAGTATGGAAAAAAAGAATTTAATTTTAAAATAATAGAAAGAAACATCGATCAAAAAGAATTGTCAGATAAAGAAATTTATTGGATTAAATTTTATAATACCTTTAATGGCAAAGGGTATAACCTTACAGAAGGTGGGGAGGGCCTAAATGGATATTCTTTCCCTGAAGAAACTAAAAACAAAATAAGCAAATCATTACAAGGGCATAAATGTTCAAAAGAAACCAAAAGTAAAATAAGTGAAGCATTAACTGGGTTTAAGCATCCAGATGAGTTTAGAAAAAAATTGAGTGAAGCAAGAAAAGGAATAAAACTTTCTGAAAAACACAAAATAAATATAAGTAAAGGCAAAACTGGACATGATGTATCTAAAAAGACTAAATCCAAAATAAGTAAAAGTTTAAATAAAAACATAACAAAAGAAGTAGGCAACAAAATATATAAAGAATATCACAACAGCGATAAATTTCAAAAATATTTTGCTAAAAAATATAAAATATCATTATACACTATAAATAAAATTATAAATTGCAAACATTGGTCAACAAAATCTAAAAAATATAATAAAAAAGATAATAGAATGAAAGGATCAAATCATATCAAATCAAAACTAAATAAAAAGAAAAGTTTAAAAATTATCAAAGAATACAAAGAAACAAATATAACTTTAAAAGAACTAGCTAAAAAGTATAATGTAGGCAAAACGACGATTGGGAATGTAATATGTCTTAAGCATTGGTCAACTAGAGATTTAGAGAGGGGGAAATAGATGAAGGATATAACACACGAATTACCTTCACATTTTAACCAGATAAGGTTATATGTGTTATCTGATTTACATTTAGGAGATGCTCAACATGCTAAGAAAAAGAGGGAAGAATTTTTTGAAGAAGTTGCTGCACAAGATAATAGATATTTAATAGTTAATGGAGATATAATTAACAATGCAATTAAGCATAGTAAATCTGATATATATTCAGAAACACTTTCACCAGAGGAAGCTATTGAAAAGACAGTTGAACTGTTGAAACCAGTTAAAGATAAGATACTAGTTATTATCGATGGAAACCATGAAAATAGAACTTATCGAGAAAGTGGAATATCAATAATGAAGTTTGTAGCAATGCAGTTATGGATAGAGGATTTATACGCTGATCCAGCTTATAAGTTATTTGTTAGTTTTGGTAAAAACCAAGGTAGAGATAGCAGAAAAACTTGCTATGCTATATATGGTAAGCATGGCAACGGAGGTGCGAGAAGCACAGGTGGTAAGATGAATTATGTAGCAAGAATGGCAGAAACAACTGATGCTGACATTTATATTCATTCACACACTCATGTACCAGCTGCATTTAGAAAAAGTTATTTTTTATCTGATTACAGAAATAAGAAGTCAACAAAGAAGGATAGATTATTTATTAACACTAATGCCTTCCTCAATTTTGGGGGCTATGGAGAAAAACGAGGTTATTCACCGTCAAGTACAACATATCCTTACATTGTTCTCGAAGGTGAACATAGACTCGCAAGAGCTATGGTATAAAGTTTTACATAGTGGGATAGCTTCTGCAGAGCGAAAGCAGTATCCTTGCTGTTTCCCACTTAATTATATAAGGAAATCTATTTAAGGAGTAGATAATATGGGGAAACATTATATTTATTTAATGACAAACAAAATTAACGATAAAAAATATGTAGGTCAAACTAACAATTTAAAAAGAAGGATAAAATACCAACACTTTAATACGGGGCATGTTAAAACCGCTATTGACAAAGCTGTATTAAAATATGGCAAAGAAAATTTTGAAATTAAAGTTATTGAAGAAACCAATAAAGATAAAGTTGACGAAAGAGAAATTTATTGGATTGAAAAATACAACACATATAAAGGTGTTGGATATAATTGTACGCCTGGAGGAGAGTCGTTAAGTGGGGAAGATAATCCCATGTATGGTGTTAGTTTAAGTGGAAAATTAAATGGTATGTATGGTAGAGAAAGATCACAAAAGGTAAAAGATAAATTAAAAAAATTTCGTACAGGTTTAAAACATAAAGAAGAAACAAAAAACAAAATTAGTGAAGCTACAAAAGGTTCTAATAACCCTAGAGCTAAAATTAAACTAAAAGATGTTTATAATATATTTAAATTATATTTCGAAGAAAACAAAAGCGGTTATAAAATTGGGGAAATTTATAACGTTTCGAATAATACAATATATGAAATATTAAACTGCAAACACTGGACAACTAAAGATTTGAAAAGGGGATGATGAAATGTGTGAGCAATGCAATGACCATGCACAATGCAACTGTGATACTTTAGATGTTACAGAG
>Ga0163225_100108_pt1 | contig 25930 bp, 39 predicted proteins | sample MSEWel2016_04_06_2_FD_113145 | JGI IMG/M metagenome (GOLD analysis project Ga0163225, IMG submission 113145) | Subsurface microbial communities from deep shales in West Virginia, USA - MSEEL Well Study Marcellus 5H_2016_04_06 ... | reverse complement strand
TCGATAGTGTAAAGGAATACTCTAAGGAATTAGACGAAAAGAGAAAACAGGCACAGAACTTCGTATTAAATCTAATCTTAAGAGATGGAGAAAGTGCAGTAGTAAGGTTTCTAACACAAGAGCCTATCACTTTTAGAGAGCATTATATACCAGGTGCAAAGGGTCAGAAATTCTACACCTGCCTAGAAGGAACAAGAGACGAAGATGGAAACAGAGTACAATGTCCATTCTGTTCAGCAGGTAATAAGCCTTCCTTTAGAGGTGCGTTTTTAGTGGTAGACAGAAGTGAAGATACATGGAAAAGTAATGGAGAAGAACACTCTGCTCAAAATCAGATTAAGATTTTCAAGCAGGGAATTAAGGTTATGAAAGTACTAGATAGCCTATCAGAGAAAAGAGACTTAACTGAATGGGATATTGAAATAAGTAGAACAGGCTCGGGTACAGACACTCAGTATAACTTTATACCAGAAGAGAAATTTGAATTATCAGAAGAAGTTGAAAAGAAAATAGAAGAATTTAAGGGAGATAAGACCTTTAAAGATATTATCATAAATGAAGTAGAGCCAGTATCAATGAATAAAGCCTTAAGTATTATGGGTGGAGGAAAGCCAGACAACCAGCCTAAACAATATGAAGATGGAGAAAACGAGTCAATCAGATTTTAGTAATAAGATAGACTAGGTATAGCATAGAGCAAGAAGAGAAAATAAATAGATAATAATAACCTTCTTGCTCTTTTCATGTCTAAGAACTACTGGGAGGTAGATTTAATGAGCAAAGATTTAGACAAAGTGATAGAAAGTCTTAACAAGAAATTTGGAGAAGGAACTATCACAACAGCAGATAAGGCAAAGGCTCTAAACTTAAGAAGGATACCGACAGGAAGTCTTGCAATAGATATAGTTGCAGGAGGAGGTATACCAGAGAACAGAATTACAATGCTAGTAGGGGAAGAGTCTACAGGTAAATCAATGGTTGCACAAAAAATAATAGCAAACGCACAGAAGAAGTTCAAAAAAGAAGTGGAAGAGGGAATAATCAAGGACTATAAAAGGTCATTCTGGATAGACGCAGAGGGAACATTTGATGAAGAGTGGGCTAGAGCATTAGGAGTAGATACAGAAAGTCTATATATTGCTAAACCTCAGTACGGGGAAGAGGCACTTGATATTGCAGATGTAATAATACGCAGTAGAGAGTGTGGAGTAATAGTAATAGACTCTTTAGCACACTTAGTTCCTAAAGTCGAAGTTGATGGTAGCATGGACGACCAACAGATGGGAGTTCAAGCAAGAATGATTAATAAGTTCCTTAGAAAAATAAGTGGTGGAATGAATAAATATGATATGACAAATGAGGAAGAGAAACCACCAACAGTAATTTTAATCAATCAGTACAGAGAAAGTATAGGACAATGGGGGGATAATCGGGTAATGCCCGGTGGAAGAGGACAGAGATTTGCCCCATCAGTAACACTAGAGTTAAGACATGGAGACTGGATAAAGGTTACTGATAAAGACACAGGGAATAAAGAAATAGCAGGTCATTGGTTAAAAGCCTATGGTAAGAAGAATAAGACTGCACCACCAAAAAGAACAGGAGAAGTTAAATTCTACTTCAAAGATACAGAGAGAATACCAAAAGGAAACTTCGATACAGTAGACGAGATAGTTAGATATGCTATACATTACAACATGATTAGACAAGCAGGTGCTTGGTACTATGTTGAGGAAGATGGAGAAGAGAAGAGTTTTCAAGGAAGACTAAAGTTAGTGCAATATCTTCAAGATAGACCAGAGAAAGTGGAAGAGTTACACAAAGATGTATTAGATATAGTTTACAAAGGATAATCAAGAGGGTTGTGGTTAGTAGCCACAGCCTTCCTATTCAAAGGAGGTATAAAATTGAGTATTATTTTAAAAAGTGAGATACTTGAAGTCAAAAAAATAAAAAAGAAAACTCGTGCTAAAATGTTTGAAAATTTAGAGGTTGGAGATAAGATACGACTTTCTATTGCTGTTGAACATGCTGGGACTTTACATTCTAGCTCAGGAACAATGGCAAGTTATATAACTGCTGAAAATTTAGAAACAGGCGAAACTACTAGAGCATCCTTCAATCAAATGCCTAGAAGATTAGAAGTGTTTGAGTTTAAAATGGGTGAGAGATAAAATGGTTTGCAGGATATGTGGAAAAGTTATTATCACTGATGACTGGCAAGAAGAAGGGAGTATGACAGTTTGTGAAGAATGTAGAAAGAAAAGAAAATAACGGTAAAACAGATGAATATAGAAGATTTTTATCAGAGGCTAAGTACGGGGAAGTTTTTGAAAAATATCTGAAAGAGGAGTTTGAACTAGATATTCAAGTGGAAAGTTGGGGTCATGGAAAAGTACTCATAGAATTTGTCCCTCCGATAAGTTACTTTAAAGATAAAGTGACTACTCCTAGAGACAGGTTTGAAATTACCAGTTTTAGACAACTTCTCAGAAGACTAGTGATACTGGAGTTTGGTCTAAGCAACATAAATAATATCTTAAAAGGTTTTAGTAGAGAGCCTAACATTATAGAAACTAGAGAAAGGTTAAAGAGTGAGTTAGAAAGGCTACTAGTTAAAAGGTTAGGAGTAGATTGTAAGGAGAAACTAGAGTTTGAGGTTAGAAGAAAGTTTGGTGTTTCGAAGTATGACTAATATGCCTAAGTGGTTTGATGATGAAGTACATTTTGATGAAAACGAAGGAGTAAAAGACAGAGCAAATAAGTTAGAAAAAGAAATGGCTAAAAGACTAGGTGGAATGAGGCAACCTGCAAGTGGTGCGTTGTGGGGTGCTAAAGGAGATATGAAACTAGGTAAGTTAGCACTAGGAGATAACAAGAGTACTAAAAATAAGAGTATAAGCGTTTCAAGAAAGATGTGGACTAAACTAAAAAATGAGGCATTAAGTAATGGAATAGAAATACCCTTTTTAGAATTGACTATGCAGGATACAGAGCCTTTAGTTGTAGTATCAGAAAACACATTTAAAATGCTTATAGAGAACTTAATGTTAATTAGAAAACTAAGGGAGGAAATGGAAAATAATGTTGAAGAGAGTTCAGAAGAGGGATAATTCAATTGTTGACTATGACCACGAGAAAATAAAGACAGTAGTAAGAAGAGTGGCAGAAGAAGTAGGAAAAAAGAATATACCAAAGGTAGTGGAGGAAGTTTCAGAAAAAATTACTGAACAAGTGGAGTTCAATTACTTTGAAGAAGATATACCCCATGTTGAAGAGTTACAGGATTTAGTTGAGGAAACACTAATGAAGTTAGGTTATACAAGAATGGCTAAGGCATATATTTTATACCGAGAGGGAAGAAGTAAGACTAGAAAGAAAAGGAAAGAGAACTCATTATTAAGTGACGAGTTTCTAAGTAAATATAAGCATAAGCCTAACCCGTTCCCAACTGAATTAGGAGAGTTCATTTACTACAGGACTTACTCAAGATGGTTGCCAGAGGAACAGAGAAGGGAATACTGGTGGGAAACAGTTAAAAGAGCAGTAGAATATAATTGCTCACTAGCACCTACCACTCAAAAAGAGGCAGAGGAGTTATTTGAAGGAGTATATAACTTCAAGAACTTCTTAGCAGGAAGAACGCTATGGACAGGTGGTACAGAGGCAAGTAAGAAGTACCCCATGTCAAACTACAATTGTGCTGGTACGATAGTAGATAGCTTTAAGACTTATGAAGACTTGTTCTATTTGCTCATGATAGGTGCAGGAGTTGGAGTAAGAGTTCTAAAAGAAGATGTTAAGAATTTACCACCAGTAAGAACTTATGTAAAAGTACTGCATAAATACTATCAACCCAGACCAAAAGAGGAAAGACAGGAATTAACCTCTTTTAGCTATGATAATGACACAATCGAAATTCATGTAGGAGACTCAAAAGAGGGTTGGGTACAAGCACTAAGTTTATACTTCCAAGTGCTATATAGACATGAGTTTAGTATTATCAATAAGATAATGTTTAACTACAATTCAGTAAGACCAAAAGGAGAGAGACTAAAAACTTTTGGAGGAACAGCTTCAGGTCACCAGAGCATAAAAAGAATGTTTGATAAACTGCATAATCTGATTAGTAAAAAAGACGGAGAGAAAGTAGAACTAGAGCCACTTGACGCACTAGATATAGCAAACATTATAGGAGAAAATGTAGTAAGTGGTGGAGTAAGAAGAACATCAGAAATTGGACTATTTGATGTAGATGATGAAGAAGTAAAAACAGCTAAAAATGGTCTATATAAGCAGGAAGATGGAGAATGGAAAGTAGACAAAGAAATAGAACACAGACAAATGAGTAACAATTCTATCTATTATAAGGAAAAGCCTAGTAGAGAACAATTAAGTTGGCATGTAAAACAAATGAGATATAGTGGAGAGCCAGGATTTATTAATGCAGAAGAGGCTGGAAGAAGAAGAGAAAACTTCCAAATGGTAAATCCCTGCTTTACAGGAGATATGAAATTACTAGCTATAGATGGTTATGAAAGATTAGATGAATTAGCAAAATATGATATAGTAACATTGATAAATAAAGATGGTAAAGTTTCTAATGGAAAAGTCTGGAGTAATGGTGTTAAAGATATTGTAAAAGTGTCTTTTTATAATAGACCACCTATTAAATGTACTCCAGACCATGTGTTCATGACTAACGAAGGGGAAGGAGTAGAGGCTAAGAACTTGAAAGGTAAAGTTATTATGCCATACTTTGATAGCGATATAAGAAGATACGAGCTATTAGTTAAAGATGTGCAACCAGCAGGAAGAGAAGAGGTCTTTGATTTTTCAGAGCCTAAGACACATTGGGGAGTTGTAGAAGGTGCTGTAGTTCATAACTGTGCTGAAATACTTTTAGATAGTGATGGAATGTGTAACTTAGTATCATTAAATGTAATGGGTTTTGTAGAAGATGGAGAGTTAAAAAGAGAAGAGATAATGGAGGCTCAAAAGAGAAATGTAAGGTCAGCTTATAGAATGGCATTAGTTGATTTTGAGTTACCAAAGTGGGATAAGGTAAATAAGAGAGATAGACTAATAGGTTTATCACTCACAGGTTGGCAAGACGCTATGAACGCTTTAGACTGGGAGGATAAGAAAGATAAGCAAAGAGAGTTACTAGAACAACTAAGAGAGATAGCTGAATTAGAGGCTGAGAGGTACTCAAATAAGCTAAATGATGAAGAGCCAGTACTAGTTACTACCATAAAACCAGAAGGAACTCAGACTCAAATGCCTACAGTTAGTAGTGGACTACATTATAATCACAGTCCTTATTATATTAGAAGAGTTAGAATTAATGCTAATGACCCACTAGTTAAAGTTGCAGAGGACTTAGGTTGGAATGTTAAAAATGAAGTTGGACAAGAAGGAGAGGACTTAACAACTAAGGTAATCGAGTTTCCAGTAAAAGCACCCAAAGGAAAAGTAAAAGGTAGTGTAAGTGCAATTGAACAACTTGAAACTTATAAATTGTTTATGGAGAGTTATGTAGACCACAATGCCTCAATAACAGTTCATGTAAGAGATAATGAATGGGAAGAAGTTGAACAATGGTTATGGGATAACTGGGATAGTGTAGTAGGAGTTTCATTTATACCTTATAATGACGCTTTTTATGACCTAATGCCTTATGAAGAAATAGAGAAAGAAGAGTATGAAGAAATGGTTGAGAACATGGAAGAGTTCAAGCCACACTTAGTTAATAAGTATGAGAAAGGTGCTAAGGAAAGAGAACTAGAGCAAGACGAATGTGAGAACGGAGTTTGTCCTGTAAGGTAGGCAAAGTAATTTGATGAGAACTCTGTATAAGGCTGGACAAGGATACATTAATATGTTATAATTATAAGTAAGAAATAGTTAATATATGTGGTAAAAGACAGAGGAGGAAAGATAATGTCAATAGGAGATTTATTGAACACAGTTAAGAATGACAAAGTACTTTTAGATGAAGTAGACAGATTTCTAGCAAGTAAGAAGAAGAAACCAAGAGGTGTTGTTAAAGACAGTAGAGAGACTGGTGTTTGGCATGTAAGTCAATTACACAGTTGCTCAAGGTCATTACTGTTTGGTAGACTAGGTTTCAAGAGTAACAGTCGAAAGACAGCAAGAGGAGAGAAGATATTTGATACTGGACACAGCTTTGGTTACACAGCACAGGAGTACTTGTACTATATGGGTATCCTTTATGGTGAATGGCAATGTAGAAGTTGTGGACACAGGTGGGAAGATTACGAAAACCCTTCTCCAAGAACTTGCCCAGAATGTGGTGAAGAGTTATTTATCTGGATAAACCTAGACTATTTAGAAGTGCCTCTAAGAAATGACGAACTAGGAATAGCAGGACACGCTGATGGTGTAATAGAAACTAAAGGTAAAAAGAGAATAGTTGAATTGAAAACTATTAAAAATAGAACTAAGAGAACTCACCCAGACTCAGTTTGCTTTGAAGATTTGAACTCACCAAAAGATAGTCATTTGTGGCAGGTTAGTATGTACGAGTGGCTAAAAGGACTGAAATATGGGGTAGTATGGTATAGAGGAAAGAATAACCAACAGGATAAAGAGTTCAAGACAAGACTAATTGAAGAATTACATGTAACTCCTCAGATAGAGAAAGTTAAGAAACTGAATAAACATTTAGAAGAAAAGACTTTACCACCTAGACCAAAACAAGCTACAGGAAAGAGCAGTAGGTTTTGTAAGTGGTGTGGATACAAGAAGATTTGTTACGCTACAGAGGGCGAACAAGTTTCTGATTATAAGGAGGTGGTAAAGTAGACGCAGTTTTAATGTTGGAATAGACTTAGTAATAAAACCTTATGAGGAGGAAAAAGAATGGAATTTAAAAAAGAGATTGTTGAGATATTTGAAGACGAGGCTAAAAGTGACTTTAACCTTAAGAGTTTTAACATGACTGAGATAAGTTTGAAAAAGACAATTGCTAAAGGGAAGTTTGAAAATAGCGATAGTGATACAGTAGTAAGAGTTAAGTACAGCCTAGAGGCTTTAATTGCAATACTTTATGGAAGATTAATAGAGACAGGACAAGTGACTAATGAAGAGTTACCTTATGACAGCTTTTTAGAATACTACGGTGCAGGGTTCACTCTTGATGAAATGGTAAGAGCAGAAAAAAGAAAGAAGGAACTTGAAGGGGAAGAAAAGGTAAACTTTTAAACCACTATGATATAGGAGGAAGATAAAATGGCAGATAAAGAAATGGGAGAAATTCAGAATGATAAGCCCACTAATCCGACAATAGAGAAAATAAAAGATTATGAGTACCAAGAGAAAGCTAAGTCAAAGGTAAGAAAAGCGGGGCTAAGTTTTCCAACTAGACCTAATATACCAGAGCCACTACAACAGCCTAATGGTGATGTTAGACTTCCAGAAGATGTAACGAACTTGTCTGATAGAGACTTAGGTAGATATTTGTCAGTATTTAGTGCTTTAAGTTCTTATGCTCAGTGTATTGTAGCACTAGCAGATATTGAGTACACTACAGCAGAGAACATTGCACAAATGGCAGAGAGGTTTGAGATACTAGACCTACCTAAGCAGAGAAGAAAGAATGATGATTTAAGGTATGGGTCAGTACATTTGATAGATTATGTGTTTGAGTTAAGACAAGACGCTATGAAGAAACAGGCAAACTATAAAATGGTAGAAGGAGTTTTAGCCTCTTATGAAAGAGCAATTAACTCACTATCAAGAGAAATAACTAGAAGAGGTAATGAGTTCAAGCACAGTAACTATTCAAGTGGGAAAGATAATAGAAGTGATTACTAATGGGAGACGACAAAGCAGTAAAGATAAAGCAGGATAATGGAGAAATAAGAATGATAGGAACTTTTAATGAAAAAAGCAAAATACTGAGGGTTATAAGGAGAAGAAGTCAACACTTTATGAGAAAGCTAAGTGCATGGGGTCTTGACGCTAAGGTATTTAATGGGTTATATGAAGATAGAGGTCTTAGAAAAATCATACTAAGAGAGACAGAGGAACATAAGAAATTTGAAATATCAGCTAAGACTTTTAAAGAGAAGGGTAAGTATCTTCACTTCAAGCCTTATAGACCTCAGATATTTGTAGAAGAAAAATTCTGGGAGGTAAGATAATGGAAGTAGAGGTTTTAGACTCAACAACTAGACCATTAGATTTAATGGGAACAGTAGCAGGTAGTACAAGAGGTAATGAGCCAAAAAGACCAGAGAAAGTTGCACTATCTGTTATTAAGAGTGGACATGGTAGAGTATTAGAATATGCAGATGTAGTACTAAAAATTAGTGGTATTAGTGCTAGAGTTGCAAGAGAGTTCTATACTCATATTATTGGAGTTAGCAGGTTGCAGGAAAGTACAAGATACATGAACATGAATGACTTTGACTATTACACCCCAGAGTCAGTAGTGATGAATTCAGAAAAAACACTCATGTTATATGAAAAAATGATGGAGGCAATAAGTGGCGTATACAGAGAATTAATACATTTTGGAATACCTGTAGAAGATGTTGGGAATATTCTGCCCCTAGCTTATAAGAATACAATCACAGTCAAGATTAATGTCAGAGCATTAATACACATGGCAGAAGAAAGACTTTGTAGGAGAACTTATAAAGAGTACAGGGATTTAATGGTTATGATTAGAGATACTCTGAAAATGGGTGGAAAGCAATGGAAGAAGATAGCCTCTATGATGAAACCTAAGTGTGAAGTTTTAGGTTACTGTATAGAGAAGGAAACTTGTGGAATGATACCTACAAAGAAAGAAGTGTTATCAGCTTATTATGGAGAAAACAGTTCTTTAGTTAAAAGGTAGGAGGTCAGTTAATGGCATCAAATGCTTGGAAGAAATATGAGTTATGGTTAGCAAGAGAGATATTTGACACAGAGAGAAATAGCTTAAGTGGTGGAAATAACAGAAGTGATGATGGAACTAAAAGACGAGGAGATATAATAGACCAGACAGGAGTTTTAAATGTAGAGGCTAAAAATCATAAAAACCCCACAGTTAATAAATGGTTTAGAAAAGCAGAAGAGGAAGTAGAAAATAAGTCAGCACTACTGTTTGTTCATAAGAAAAGAAGACCATACATGAAGAGTTCAGTAACAATGAGTATGGAAGACTTTTTACTAATAAAAGATGAACTAATTGAAAAACTACAAGAAAAATACAATGAGGAGGAAAATAATGAGTAATCAGCAAAAAGATAATACAGTCGTTTTAAAGGTAGCAACAGCCAGTAACCCCAGTTCAGTAGCAGGTGCAATTGCTAAGAATTTAGAGGAAGGTAAAAATGTAGAACTTTCTAGTGTAGGGGCTGGTGCAGTAAATCAAGCAATAAAGGCAGTAGCAATAGCAAGAGGATATGTCAGTCCACAGGGAATGGACTTATTAGTAAAGCCGGGGTTTGAAGATGTACAGATTGAAGGACAGACAAAAACTGCAATTAAACAGATTATCATTAATAGATAGGAGAGATATAATGGAAGGCAAAATGGTCTTAACTACAACGAGAGAAGTAGACGCAAGTCATAAGCTGAACGACTATGAAGGAAAATGTGCAAACATTCATGGACACAGATGGAAGATTGAAGTTGATGTATCGATAAAAGTTAAAAGTTTAATACATGAAAATAGTGGAATGGTTTTAGATTTCAATGTGGTTAAGAATGTTATTGATAGGTTAGACCATAAAATGATTAATGAGTTAGAGCCTTTTGATAATTATAATCCAACAGCAGAGAACTTATCAATCTATATTGCTAGTGAGATTAAGAAGTCTGCATTAGATAAAGGCATTGAAATTGATATTGAGTCAGTTAGAGTTTGGGAGACACCCGATAATAAGGCTGAGTTCATTCCAGAGTAAGTAGTGGATAAAAATTTAGGGTGGTTGCAAAGCCACCCTTTTAATATTTGGAGGAGATAATGTGGACAGAGAAAAAGAAATAAGGTTAGAGGCAGAGAAACTAGGCAGAATAGTGGGAAAGAAAAATAAAGCTTATGGTGACTCAACCTCAAAGACAGTAGATATAGTAAAAGTATTTATGCAGAAGTATCAAAATGAAGATGGAACTTATACAATTCCAGAAGAGTTGATAGAGCAGATAACTAGACAGGTAAGAATTATTGATAAACAATGTAGACTGTTCAATAATCCTAAGCAAGATTTAATGGAAGAAAGCCCTTATTTAGATATTGCAGGATATGGAATTTTAGGAAATCTTAAAGAAGGTGATTATGCTAATGAGTAAGCTAAAAGTGGTAGATATATTTAGTAGCTTACAGGGAGAAGGAACTAGAGTAGGAACTCCAGTAGTATTCATTAGATTATATGGTTGCAATTTAGAATGTGTTTGGTGTGATACAAAAGAGGCATGGGATACAGAGTTAACCTCAAACAATTATGAAGAAATGGGAATAAAGGATATAGTAGAGTATGTTCATAGGTCTGGATTAGATACAGTAGTAGTTACTGGTGGAGAGCCACTAGCAAGAGACCAAGAAAAGTTAGTAGAGTTATCTGAACAACTGTTCGATATGGGTATTACTACAGAAGTTGAAACTAATGGTTCAATAGTTCCTAAGATGGGTCATTTATTTGATAGGTATAATATCTCACCAAAACTAAGTTCTAGTGGAAATGAACTATATTTTGATAAGGTGGAAGAGTTTATGGAAAAGACCTTATATGCTAAAAAGCAGTTGAAGTTTGTAGTAGCAGGTAAAGAAGATATGGAAGAAGTCATAGAGTTTTTAGGTAGGAAAAAAGTGAAAGGATTAATGAAGTTTGTTAACAATGATGTAGATACAGAAAATAACATAGTAGACATAGTATTGCAACCAGAGTATAACAGCTTAGATATGAGGCAGTTATATCAACTGTATGATTATTACAGAAGAAAAGTTGCTATGTTGAGAGAGTACCCTTATAACAACATAAGAATTATACCACAGACTCATAAGACTGCTGATTTAAAATGATTGTAACTGTGGTTTTATTCTTACTACTTCTAGCCTATTGTTACCTGCTAGTGACCGATTTATATAAGAGTGAACTACGAGAACTATATAAAGAAGAGGAGGAAAAAGATTAATGAGTTTAACTAAAGAAGTGCAGACAAACATAAAGCTATATGATACAGAAGGACAGGTTTTAGAATTTGGAGATAAAGTAATCTATCAGACTAGGACAGAGAAAGATACAATTGCTATTCTTAAAGGTTTTGAAAAAGGAATGGTAAAGCTAAAGAATGTGACAGACGATAAGGAGTATAGATTAAGAATGGATACTTTTAATAAAATAGAGAGGGTTGATAAATAGTGAAGTTAGATATTGTAAGAGTAGATAAAGAGTTACCTTTGCCTAAGTATTCTCATGGGTCAGACAAAGACGCAGGATTAGATTTAATTTCAAGAGAAGGTAAAATGATACTACCTCACGAATGGGAATTAGTAAAAGCTAATGTTAAAGTAGCAATCCCTAGTGGATATGTTGGTTTTGTAAATCCTAGAAGTGGGTTAGCACTAAAAAAGGGAATAACAGTCCTAAACTCAGATGGAGTTATTGACCCTGCATATAGAGGAGAGATAGGAGTAATTTTAGTAAACCATAGTGATGAAGTTTACGAGGTTAAAAGAGGGGATAGAGTGGCACAGTTATTAATTCAAGAGTATGTGCCAGTAGAACTAGAAGAAAAAGAGAGCCTCGATAATACTGAAAGAGGCGAAGGTGGTTTTGGACATACTGGAAGGTGATTAACTTGCTGGATAAGGAGAAAGAAAAGTGGTTAGCATTAATGGTCTATGGAATAGTAATATTGGTAGGAGTATTATTCATGGTCTTAAGTGTAACTCTATGGATAAGGACAAGTGTTTGGTACTATCAACTGCTATCAATAGGTCTAGTCTTGTTAAGCATATTTTATATAGTAATGGGAATTATAGTTAGAAGAGAATGGAAAAAGACTGAAAATGACGAGGAGGAAATTGAGTAATGAATGAACAGAAGGTAATGGACTCAGTAAGAACTATTTTAGACGAAATTGGTGACGACCCAGAAAGAGAAGGAATTTTAGAAACTCCTAAAAGAGTTATGGAAATGTATAAGGAAGTATTTAGAGGGTTGACAGATGACTCACCAAATTTGAAGGTGTTTACTAATAAAGATGGGTATGACCAGATGATAGTGGAAACAGATATACCTTATTATTCGTACTGTGAACACCATTTAGTACCATTTTTTGGTAAGGCTTATGTAGGGTATATACCAAATGGGAAATATGTAGGACTAAGCAAGATTGTAAGAACAGTTGATTATTTTGCAAGAAAGCCACAGATACAAGAAAGACTGACAGAAGAGATTGCAGATTATCTATTTGATGGACTGACTCCACAAGGTTTAATTGTAGTTGTAGATGGAAGACATTTATGTGTAGAAAGCAGAGGAATTAAGAAGAGTGGAGTTATGACAACAACAAGTGCGATTAGAGGAGATATTGATAAGTCAGAGTTCTTTGACATTATAAGTGGGAGTCGATAAAACATGAACGGAGATTATTTTATTCATACAGGTGGTGGAAGAAGTTTTGGTAGAAATCGTAAAAGAGCAGATATGCTTTGGTTAATATACGATTATAAGACTGAAATGGAAAAGAGAATGTTGCCACACGATTTTAGTGACGATAGTGATGATAGCAAAGCAGTAGTAAGAGAGGAACATCAGAGACTAGCAAAAAGTATAGAAAGAACATGGGCTATGAAAATTGCAAGAATGGGTAAGAAATACGGAATACCACAAGAGGTTATGATAGAGTCAGCACAAAGTCCATTAAGAGTTGAGGCAACAATGCAGGAGAGAATTGAGTTATTTGAGAGACTAAAAGACAAAGGGAGGATATTTTTATAATGGATACTATAGTCTTTGATTTAGATGGAGTAATAGCCACAGGTACAACAGACGAAGTATATAGTGATGAGGCAGGTTGGGCTTTTGAAAAATGTGAGCTAGTTGAAGGAACAAAAGAAGGACTGAAAAAGTTATCCAAAGACTATAATCTGATATTGTCTACAGCAAGATGGAGAACAGATTTAGAGAAAACAGTTAAGTGGTTAAGAGAGAAGAATGTATATCATTATTTTGATGAAATCAGAGTGGGAGAGAAATCTTCTGCTCTGCTTTATGTAGATGATAACGGATATAGGTTTAGGATAAATGACGGGCAGGAAAAAGCATGGAAGAAACTGATAGAGGATATTGAAAAGATAAAAGAGGGAGAAGAGATATGGTGACAGACAAACTGATGATAGTAGCACACGCTGATGATGAAAGTATATTTGCAGGGAATTTATTATTAAGAACAGAAGGTTGGCACTTAGTGGTAGTTACAAAGCCAGACCTTGAGAGATTGCAGGAATTGCTAAAAGTGGCTAGAAAGTTAGAATTGAATTTACAGGTTTTATACTACAAAGATGGTTGGAATGAGAAATTGCCAGAAGAGAAATTAAGAAAAGACTTATCATTAATTATAAATCGTAAGGATTGGAATGTAATAATGACCCATAACAACGAGGGGGAATATGGACATATCCAGCATAGACAGATACACGATATAGTAGAGGACTTAACAGAGGAGGCACTATACTTTAAGTCTGGTAATCTATTAGGATATAGGGAATTACAAGATAAGTTTGAGCTGTTAAATTTATATAAGTCTAGGATAGTGTCTTATGATGACATTTTAGACTTTATTCTAAGGGAGAGTGGCTATATTGAGGTACTACAAAGACAAATTGAAAAGAGAACTGAAAGTAATAGACCATGATGAGATAACAGTAGTTAGGGCTAAGAAAGAAGATGTATTCTCAGATTATCTAATGAGTCAGTTGTACGATATAGTAAATAACGAGGAGACTAAGAAATTACTAGGCTCAGAGTTTTACGATTACATTGATTTTAGACTAGGGTGGTTTTATGAAAGACTGTTCAGTATAGAGTCAATGTTTTATTATATTGTAGAGGACAGAAAGATAAAAGGGTATTTTGAAATAAGAGAGAATACTTCTGAGAAATTTAAGGGAGAAGTAACAATAGCTTTTGCAGTACACTCAGACTACAGAAGACAGGGAATAGCAGAAAGAGGTTTTACTCTTATAGACATGAGGTTAGCGAAGATGGGAATAAATAAGCTGTATGCTAAAGTTAAAGAAATAAACGAGCCTAGTTTAAGATTTATGAAGAAGGTGGGTTTTGAAGAGGTAGATAGTGAAGAAATATACTATTCTCAATATGACGATACGATAAAAAGAATGTGGCTAAAAAGAAGGTGAAGTCATGGAAATAGAGGTAGACCAAGAAAGTTATGGAGTACAGATAGAAGAGGGGTTTAGAGTAAAAGAATATAGTTGGTTTATGCGTGAGAAAGTATTAAGACTTTTAGAAAAGAGAGCAAGATACATAGACCAACTGTTTCATGAGGGAAAGGCTAAGATAAGGACTCTAGTAGTAAAGGACAATAATGAAGAAGTAATAGTTTTTCCTTTTGTAAAGAGGAATGGAAAAAGAGAGTCAATTCAAGGTCTAATACAGACACAGGATTACAGATGGTATTGTTCAGGTATATATTTAGGAGTATTAATTAAGTTATGTGAGCAGTACGAGATAGATGTAATAGGGATAAATGTTTATACAGGTAAAAAAGGAAAAGAAGTAGCAGTAGTTGATAGTGATAGCGTAACAGAATATATCAATCAACTAGATAATGGGCTGAGAGTACAGATGGAGAATATAAGAGATAGGTATTTTAGGCTATTCAAATGGGACTTTATGCACATAGAGGGTAAATGGAAAGAGTTAGCAAGAGAGAATGTGGAAATATGGTCTAAAGATTTAGAGGACTCAGAACTAAAAGAGAAGTATATTAACAACTATATTGAGTTAATGGAAAGTATAGTATTAACAGGTAATGCCTTTATAATGGGTGGAATAGCTTTTGGAGAACTAGTAGGAGGCTTTCTATTCTTAAGGGATAGAGATACAGATAAGTACCACAGTCTACTAGCTTTTAGAAATAGAGCTTTTAGAGGTATCTCAACAGGACATCTATTACAATTAGCAAAAGTGAGTTTTTGTACCATAACAGGAAAAAAGTTAGATTTAGGAGGAAGTTTAGATGTTTACCCACACAAAAGAAGGTGGGCAACTAAGATAGAGAGAACAGGTGCTATAGGAATAGGGTACTATTAAGGAGGGTAACTTTGAAACTAGGTAACTTAATGATAGATAGGCTAGATAAAGTTGATAGATTAAAGTTCTTTTCAGAGAGTAAGATATACAACAAAGAAGTTATGGAAGTAATGATTGAAGAATTAAAAGAAGGAAGATACGGAGAGATTTATGAGGTATACGATAGCAGAGAAGATAAGCAATTAAGCCTACCAGTAATAGTACAAGAAGATAAGATAGACTTTATTGGACATTTTGTAATGCCATATTTAGATTTTGAATGGGTGGCAGGAGAAGGCTTCAATAGAGAATTATTAGAAAATTTTGATTTAGAGGTACTAGATAGTAAGATAGCAATAACAGATATAATGAACCTAGATTACAAAGAGGATATAGGGCAGACATTAATAATGGTTACAACTAGGGAAGAAAGATGGAATGTGTACGAGGACTCAAGAAAAATGCAGGACAGACTAAAAAGAATTAGAGATAACGAAGTAGATTTAGATTACAAGAGGATAACATTAAAGCCTTCTTTTGAGTTATTGGAAATGTTCTTAGGCTTTTTTGATAATCCGTATGTAGATGTAATAGAGAAAGTTTACAGAGTGTGGCATGATGAAAAGGAAGTACTAAAAGCCTATGGGGTATTCTTAACAGGAAGTTTGGTAGCAGTCGACTATTTGCTGAAAGACGAAAAGAATACTTTGATGAATGGGATAATGACCCCATGGTATAGAAACGATAAGGAAATAAGGAATTATGAAATAGGACACTATGTAATAGATAAAGCATTAGACGAGATATTTGAAACAACCGATTATGGTTATTTTGCTATAGGGTCAAGAGCAGACTACAAGAAACATTGGGAGACTCACATAGCAGACACAAGTATTTTAGGTAAGGGGAGATTGTAAATGCCAGTAGTGGGAAAGTTTTTAAGTGAAGATTACTTTAAGAATTACTATGGGAAAGGTAGACCAATGACAGAGGAGAACTTGATATGGGATACTAAGAATTTTTTATACCAGCTAAATCCGTTTATTCAGAAGTCGCCACACAGATTAAGTTTTGTAGATTTAGGTGCAGGAACAGGGCTAATAGTAAAAAGACTAAGAGAACAGGGAATAGACGCAGATGGATATGAGATTAATAACTATGCTTTAGAAAACGCAGTAACAGAGTTAATAGACAAAGATATAACTAAGCCACTAGATAGAAGGTACGATATAGGATTTGCTAATGTGTTTATGTATATGACTAACTTGCAAATTCATAAGTTTTTTGACAATAATCAGTATAACATAGATGTGTTAGTAATAGCCTACCCATTTGAAGGGAATAATGACCCCGAGAGAATTAATGATTTAGATGTAGGCTACTTCAATAAGTTAGCAGACCATTTTGGTTACATGATGTACCAGATTAATAAAGGGTTTATAGTATTCGTAAGGGGAGTTGATGTAGGTGATTTACCTTTTAAGTAATGAAGATTATTTTGTAAGTTGGTTACCTAGATATGTGAGCAATCTGAAAGCTGGGTTTGAGTACTGGAATGAAGATGTAGAAATGATAAAAGATGTAGACAGGGAGTTTAAGGAAACAGACTCATTAATCATAGTGGACTACAAAGACTTACCAGTAGTTGATGAGATAGAGGGAACAAAGCCAGTAATGATAAGTCACAGTCATGGTTCAAGTGCCTTCTTTTTAGGTGCTAAGGCAACAGGGGATATTGAAAAGGAGAAACGAGAACTAAAAGCAGTTGACTTAGTGATGTGTAATACTATTCATCATTATAAGAAAATGGTGGACTTTGGAGTAACTGCTCACTTTACAGGGTACCCGATAGATTATAGTAAGATAGAGAAGTTTAAGAAAGACGGGTTTAAAAAAGATAAGATTGTAGTGGGAGGAAGAGTTGAACAGGATAGACAGTTATTTTTAGCTGTAGAAACTCTAAGACCTTATGGAAAGAGAGTACATTTTTGTATACCTCATGATAGAGAAAGTGCTGTTAGACTATGGGGTGGAGATACAATAAAAAGGTATGAAGAACATTTTAACTTCCATTGGAATATGGGTCAAGAGGAGTTCTACAAAGAATTATCAGACGCAGAGTTTGTTACTACCTTTGGCTGTGTAGATACTTTGAACTTGTCAGTCATAGAGGGAATAACGCTAGGGGCTTATCCACTAGTTCCTAAAAAGCTACCATATAGAGAATATGTTAGTGAAGGGTACGAGCCATATAGTATTAAAGATTTCAGAAAGATGTTTAGAGAAAAGCCACCAATAAAGTACAACTTAGAGCAGTATGACTACAGACAGGTTGCAAGTAGATATTTGTCAGCTATATCACACATGAAACACTTAAGGAGGAGATAAGAATGGTAGATGATGTAACAGTTTGCATACCGACATATAAAAGACCAGAAAGTTTATCAATGGTATTATCAAGACTATTAGCCAGTACAGATAGGATAGTAGAAATTCTGATAGGAATAACAGGCGAGGAAGAGGATAGCTTAGGAAGAATGAGAGAACAGATAGAACAGATATGTAAAGCCTTTGAAATAGAAGGAATAAATGTAATGGTAAGGACAGACCTAAGTGGATTGATGGAGGCAAAACAATGGTTCATAGACTATGCAACAACAGAGATACTCCTCTTTTTAGATGATGACGCAATACTGGGAAAGGACTACTTAGATTTAGTAGACAATTTTGCAAATGATGAAGTAGGGGCAGTAAGTGGAGTACTACAGACACCGAGGAATGGGGCAGGATATGCAGATTGGTCTGATGTACCAATTAGTGTTGATGATAGATATAGTAACAGTTTAATTTATGATAGAAGAAGAAAGACTTTACAATGGATAGATAAATACCAAGTTTACATGCACGAAGAGAATAAGATATTTGATTGTGAGTATTTGATAGGGACTGCTTTATTAGTCAGAAAAGACCTAGTGGAAATAGACATGGAATTTCAGAATGGTGCTTGTGGTGGAGAGGAAATAGATTTTACCTATAGCATTTATCAGCAAGGATATAAACTATGGTTTGATAGTAGTAGAGTTTGTTGGCACTTGCATGAGAACAAAGGTGGAATGAGAGAAAAGGATAGAGCAAAAGACCAAGAGAACTTTGACTACCTAGTTAAAAAGTGGGGATTAGGTAATGGTGTAGAAGACAGATGTACTCACTATATAAAGGAGTGAAATAAAATGGGAGATAAAAAGTTAGGTTTACTGATGAGTGGTGGACTCGATAGTTATATAATGTGGCATTACGCACAGATAGAAGAGGGCTGGAAAAAAGAAGATATTTTACCAGTTTACATTGACTTAAATAGTCCTTATGCAGAGAAAGAGAAAAAAGCATTGGATAGATACAGAAAAGAAGGAATAGACACTAAAATCATTGACTGCAAGATACTACAAGAACAGTTTGGAAATGTACCAGATAATGAAGATATATGGATACCAGGTAGGAACTTACTTTTAGCCTCAATAATGGCAAGTCTAAATTGTGATGAAATTTGGCTAGGGGCATTAAAAGGAGAAATGCACAAATATGCTACAGATAAAAATAAGAAATTCTTTGATAAAGCTACAGATACCATAAGCTATGTAATGAGTAAGTTTAAAGACGAGGTAGTAGTTAAGACTCCTTTTGAAGATATGAATAAATTGGACATAGTGATATGGGCATTAAAAAATTACATAGACCCATACTGCATAGCTAAGACTAGTAGTTGCTTATCTGGAGAAGGACAGAACTGTGGTAACTGCATGGTATGTGTAAGGAGATATGGAATATTTGAGCAGACTGGATTGAGTGAGGAATATGACGAGTACCCAGTATTCTCAGAAGTTGGGGAAGAATACATCACAGAACTATTTAGACAAATAAATGGTGGAGAACACTACAATGCAGACAGAATAGTTGAAGTGCTACCTGCTTTAACTACAGAGGAGTTTTACTACTTCTTAAGAAAGGTAGAAGAGGAGGAATAATCATTGAAGTTATTGTTAGCTGGACTAGAGAATAACCTAGACTTAGCGATAAAGCATAATATAGAGAGTGTACTAGTATCAGCACTATACTTGAATAAGAATGAAGAGACAATAGATAAAGTACTATCTAACTTTGACTTTGTATTTTTAGATAGTGGTGCGTTTACATTTTGGAATAAATGGTCTAAAAAGTGGAAAGACAAAGTAAGAGAATTATACGACAACCCAGAACAGAAAATCGAGGATAAGAACTGGCAGAAAAATGTCTGGATGAAAAGTGACGAACGACAGGAGTTATGGGAAGAACATTGGCAATGGGGTAAAGAATGGGAAGAAGACTACCTTAAGCTACTAAAGTCAGACGAAAGATTTAAAAATCAAGACCTAGTAAATGTAGTAGAGTTTGATGTTGGTAATGAAGAGCAAATGACAGAGAGAAGAAGAAGGTTTGAAAGAGAAGGGTTTAAGGTAATCCCAGTATTTCACCCAGACGATAGCGAAGAATATTCTCACCAACTTTTAGAAGAATACGATTATGTAGGAATAGGTGGTTTAGTAACTGCTGATGGTGGTAAGTTTGAGGCAAGGAACTTCCAAGATATAATGAAGAGAGGCAGAAAGAATATGACTAAGCTACATGGTTTTGGTATGACCCACCAAGAGCCTATGAGAAAAATGCCTTTCTACTCAGTCGATAGTACATCATGGTTAAGTGGTGCAAGGTTTGGAACTACCTATGAGTTTAGAAGTGGACAGCTAAAAGTATATGATAATGACCACAAAGATGTGAGAAAGAAGTTTAGAGATAGATGTGAAGAATACGATATTGATTATGAAAAGTTGGTTGATGATGACAGCCAAACAGTTAATGAGTGGAACTTAGTTCAATGGAAAATGTACTCAGACTGGCTAACAAAATCGAATATGAAGAAGAAACAGGAATACTGGCATGATGTAGTAAATGGTGGAGAACTAGAGAAAGTGGTAGAAAAAGACGAGGAAGGTAATGTTGAAGAAGTAGAGATACTAAACAGCAAAGGAGAAGTCTATGACCCAGACGAGCAGAGAAAAGCAAACCTACCTACAGTAAATGAGTTAAGCGAGGAAGAACAAGCAATAGCAGACAGAATGGATAACGGTCTGTATATGGAATGTGACACTTGTATTTTAGGTAACAGGTGTCCGTTCTTTAAGGAAGGCTCAATTTGTAGAGTACCAACGAAAAAGATTAGTGGTGCAGGAGACTTTCAAGAGTTAGTACAGTATCTATTCTCACTACAGCAAAAGAGAATTAAGATAGGTGCTTTGCAAGAAAGTGCAGATGGAGGTATCCTAGACGAAAAGTTATCTAGTGAGATTGATAGAATGATGAGCCTAATGGAAAGATATAAAGAACTGACTAGAGAACAGGAAGAAATCAGTATAAATGCAAAAGGAAAACAAAGCACAAATGTATTAGCAGAGATATTCGGTATTGGTAAGGATAAGAAAGAAGACAAAGATGATGATGTGATTGACTTGAATTAGTTAATTGGTAGAGATTTACAGGGGTGGAATAAAAAGTCAAAATCTATATAAAACCTAGCATACACTAGCATACTCTAGCATACACAAGCTAATCTCCTCTAAGCCCCTCTCAGCCCCTTTTACTTTTCCCCAGTACTATTATATAATATAATTAACATCACAAAACAACTTATTAAACAACACAGCACATTGAAAAGGAAATAGCGAAATGAGGATAGTCATAATTAGCAGTTATGGTATCCTCACTCTGCATTTAAAATGAAGGGGCGTGGAGACGGGTATCACTTGGGGTGGTTGAAAACACATGGTTGAAGTAACCAGTTGGTAGTCCTAGTAAGTGACGGACACTTTGAACTCAGACATAGATAAGTAGTTCTTGGAATAGTCACAGGAAAGCTATCAGATAGGTACAGACATAGTGAAGAAAACACAGCCTCAGAAAGTATAGTAATTTTAGAGTTGAAGTTGATGGGTACTAGTTACCCTGATACTTGAGTTCTAAAATAAATCTAAAAGAGGAGATGTTAAATATGAGAAACTACTTATCAGAGGCAAGACAAGACGCTAGAGACCAAGAGGTTAATGTAAGACTTAGTGCTAAAGAGGCTATGAAAAAACTACTTGATGGTAAGACACTTGTTGCAGAAAACAAACTCACAGGAAACAGAGATTACTTAGAGTACAGAGAAGATACTGGAGGACTTATCAGTAAGTACAAGTACTACGGAGAACTATCTAAAAGCAATGTGGAACAGGGAATGAGAGACATTAATCAATTTGTTCACGCAAGTGCCACAGACATTATAGCAGTTGCAATCAGAAGAGTTCTTAGAGATAACCCAGACGGACTGATGGAGGAAGAACTACAAGCGAAGTTAAACTTAATTGATAGTGGATACGAGAAACAGTTTAAATCAGCAATCAGCTTAATAATCAATCAAGATTTAGTTACAGTTGAGAGATTAGAAGAAACAGTATTTTATCCAAAAAACTTTTTAGGGAGGTAAATAAAATGGGAAACACAATAGTTAATAAAAAAGATATTGAATACGCTGAGAGGTTAGTGGAAGAACTAAGATACATGGAAGAGAATGATGTAGCAGAAAGCGATATAGAGCCAGACGCATTTCAGTCTTTGGAAGAGTTACTAGAAATGAACGAAGAATTTAATAAGGAGTGGTTGAAATAATGTATAATACAACGCTATATGAATTAGAGGCAGAGGTATTTGGCAGACTGGAAAAAAGAGAGAACATCAGTTTAATAAAAGAAACAGAACAAAGAAGTATGAAAGCAGTTAAGATTTACAACATGATTTGTGAAGTAGTTACAGATGTTGAGATGTCAGTAGTATTGCACAGGAGATTACAAACAGATTACAAAGCAGTAGATAAAACACATGAAGAAATGAATAACTTAATGAGCAAGATGTTACATGATGAAGAGTTTAAAGGAATGTTGAAGAAGTACTTGTACGATACAGCTATTACTCAGAAAGAAGTTGAGGCAAACGACTTAATCAGTATGATAAGGCTTTTAGACGAAAATGATAATAAGGAGTATGTGAAATAGAATTACTTACGAGTGCTTGGGGTATCACTAAAAACTGCCCCACATTATATAATAGGGAGGAAAAATAAATGACATACTTAGATAAATACTTAGAGCAAATGGATAAGGATAACAAAGTTGGCTATCTTGAAGAAGAGTGGAAGGAACTTAGTGAGGTAGATAGAATAGCAGTTGCAGTTGGTAAGCTAATCGGTCAAGTATATAATGGAGGATATGCTCAATTCAAAGGTAATGGATACGGATTTTACCTTCCTTGTTTAATAGAGAAAGGCGAGAACGAGTTAGATTATACAGAGTTCGTTGGTTGGTTAGAAGATATTGAAGACGCTTGGCAAATTGAAGACTACGAACAGATGGATAATCTTGAAGAACAGTTCTTTCAGAATATGGCAGAGGAACTAGAAGAAAGAACAATAGAGTTCATAAAAAGTGAGGTTGAATAGTATGTGGGAAACTTGGAAATACATTTTAGCAATAGTTGTAATACTGTTGATGGGTGGTTTAATCATCACCCAGTCAGCAGAGGAAATCAGTTGGGATAGAGTTACTTACACAGTTTCAAGAGGAGACACACTCTGGGGTATAGCAGAAATGTACGCCCCAGAGGGAATGGATAAAAGAGAATACATCTATAAGGTTAGAAAGCTGAATGATGATAAAGTAAATTTACAGATTGGAGATAGACTACAGATTTTAGTTCCTAGCAAATAAAGCATAATGACAAAAAATTATAGGGAGTGTTGGTAATGCAAATTAAAGTAAATGTGATAAATGAAATGAAGAAGTTAAGAAGTACAGCTTATGCAGACAGACTTAGTTGGGTAGACGAACTGTTACAGAACACACAGAGAGCAAACGCTAAAAGGGTTGATATAGAAGTTACATCAGACAGTTTTAAGATGGTTGATGATGGTAGAGGTTGTGATAGCCCAGAGGCATTATTTGAGAAAAGTACAAGTGGTTGGGGAGAGGAATTAAATAGTCAAAACCCATTTGGTGAAGGTTTCTTCTCAACTATAATGGTAGCAGATAAAATAACAGTTAGGTCAGTTGGGTTTGAGGCAGTACTTGATATAGAGGAAATGTTTGAGAAAGAGACAGTTGAGTGCATAGATGTTAAAGGAAGTGCAAGAAGACATGGTTTCGTAGTAGAACTTGAAAATATAATTGATGAAGAATACAGAAGATGGAAAGTAGAGGATAGAGTAAGAGAAACAGCTAGATACTTAGACGGAATGAATATTTATCTTAATGGTGAGAAGATGGAGACAAGAGGTTTTCAAGATGTACCAGAGGAGGCAGAAGAAGAGTTCACAGTTTTAGTTGACAACGAATACTTTGAAGGCTGGTTAGCACCTACAAAAGACTGGGCAAAGGACATAGAGCTATACGCACAAAAGAGAAAAGTAAGAGATATTTACAAGTCAGATATACAAGGTATAATACATGCTAAAGACGGTAAGCTAGACTTAAGAAGTCCAGACAGAAAAGATTATATCTCAAATAATAAGTCAACAGAGTTCAGAGCAAAGTTAGACGATAAGATAAGACAAATGTGGTTGAGAGTAGTTACAAACGGAAGTGATGAAGACTTAAGTAAATATGATGACGCAATAGACAACTACTTAGAAGTTGAAGAGTACGAGAAGTTCTTAAAATTCATGACAACAGAAAACTTAGACTTGAAAGAGTTACTTAAAAAGTGGAACAGCGAAGATAAGAAAGAAGAGGAAAGACAAACACTTGGAGATGTGATGGAGAACTTAGACTGGGAAGAGTCAAATGAAGAACTACAGAACTTAGAGATTACAGATGGGGATAATAGAGAAAGACCAAACAGACCATCAAAGAGAAGAAAGAAAATGGGAAAAGGGGTATCAGAGTTAAAAGAGGAAACAATGAAAACTGGATACTATGTGAAGAAAGACGAAATGAAAGAACTTGATGATAAAGTCTCCCTAGCTGAATACTTTGACATACCAGTAATAATAGTAAGGAACAAGCTAGAAGAAAGAGTAATGAGCAAGTATGTACCTCATGTGTCAGAGATGGAAAAGAGAAATAAGATGTCAGCTAAACTAGACAATGTTGGAGAGAAAGACGATATAGAGAAAAGAGCAAAGTTCATATTCTCGTCAATATCAAGTATGTTGGGACTAGATAAAAACATCTTTAAAATAGGAGATATGACAGTTAGCAGAGTACAGGTAGTAGGAGATAAAGAAAAACAGGAAAAAGAAGAAAAAGCACTTGCAATAGAATATCAAGGAAAGATATACATTGACAGAGAGGAACTTAAGACAGAAGGGTTAGAACTAAGCAAGAGCAAAAGAATAACTAACAGAGACAGAAAATTCATTTTAGATAACCTAGATACAATAGCACATGAATTAGCACACGCTTTAAAAGGAACAATAGATAATACAAAGGAACATGAAGTAGCACAAAGAAAAATCAGAAATAAGATAGTAACTAGCCTGTACTAAAGGAGGGAACAATGAGAAACAGATTATTTAAAGAGGCTATGGTATCAATAATCATCACACTTTTAGTAATTGGTATCATGGTCTCAGTAATAAATGAGGCAAAAGTTGAACTTAGAGGATATGTTGATAGTCAAGTAGGAGAAATAGTTGAAGAGAGAGTTGAACAAAAGTTAAAAGAGGAAGGAGGTGACAGAGTACTATACAGAGTTACTTATAATGATGGAGAAGAGTTTTACTTCCAAACAGAGAAAAGGAATAACCCATTTGAAATAGCAGAAAGATACCTGCCAGAGGAATATAAAAACCTAAAAATAATGAAAAGCAACTTATTAGAGGAGGAACAAAAATGAAAGAAACAGATTTTGCAATACAATGGGAAAAAAGTTCAAGAGAATACTTAAAAGAAAATGGTATTACTATTGATTATGAAATAGGAGATAAAATAAGGCTCACAGAAGATTTAGAATTACGAACTGGAAAAACCATTACTAAAGAAGAAATCTTAACAGTTAAAAAAATAGTTATTGATGATATAGAGCCTTGTTATCGCTTAAGACTTGAAGAATATGGAGTAGGAATATCGCCACAATATTACGATATAGAAAAAATAGAGGAGGAGAAATAAATGCCAGAAGATAGGAAGTTAGCACTTGAGGAATTAGAGGAAATCAGAAAAGAAGGAAAGTTCAATATGCTAGACAGAAGAGGGGTAATGAACTACGCAAATGAAACAGGAAGATATAACTTAGTGGTCTACTGTGGAAATAACAGAGATAAGTACGCAGAGTTACTCAAGTCATATTCGAGGAGTGAATAGAATGTATGCCATTAGAGATAAGTCAGCTAAAAGAAGTAGACAGGAAGTAGACGAAAAACTGAGAGAGGGATATAAATTCTACTTAGTACAGGGAACGAACTTAGACAAGAGAAAGAAAGCACTCGATAGTATACTTAAGAAAGAAGGTAAAGACATTGATTACGAGTTTTGGAGTATTACTTACAGAGTAGGTTACTACAGCTTACTTCTTATCAAACAGGAAATGAC
>Ga0163225_100107_pt1 | contig 26119 bp, 20 predicted proteins | sample MSEWel2016_04_06_2_FD_113145 | JGI IMG/M metagenome (GOLD analysis project Ga0163225, IMG submission 113145) | Subsurface microbial communities from deep shales in West Virginia, USA - MSEEL Well Study Marcellus 5H_2016_04_06 ... | reverse complement strand
TGAGATTAGCACCCGCGCTTTAGCCGGGTGTTACCGTTAACCGGGAAGTTTTTCCCGCAGCCGGCTTTGAGCCGGCTTTCTAACAACAAACCGAATTCTGTGTATTTTTTTGAGAAGCCGGCTGAAGCCGGCTATTATGAAATTTTGTGCTGTATAAGAGTCCCCCCGCTGAAGCAGGGGGCTATTCTCATAATTCCTTTATCCTGTCATCCTCTTTTGATTTTTTCAAAAAGCCGGCTAAACCAGAATCTTGTCCAGCATAAGAGTCCCACGGCTGAACCAGAGGCTTATTCTCACAAAGCCTTTCTCCTGAAAAGCCCTGGTTCTTTTTGGCGTTAGGAGTCATTCTTCCCCAAACTATCTAAAACATACGACACCTTCAGCGTCGATATTCTATCTTTTGTACAAGCTATAAACATTAGAGCCCTTCAGGCTCTCTTTCTCTCAAATTTGAAAGAATGACCTCAACCTCAAACCTTTCCATCCCAACAGCTGCGAGCTGCCAGCCAGGAGCTACCTCCCCTCTCTTTACAAAACAACTTTTCAAAAAGTCCCCCTTGGGGGGATTTAGGGGGCTTTCTTTCCCCTTGGGGGGATTTAGGGGGCCTCATTTTTTTCCCTATCTTAGCCCCAAACCACCATTCATGACCTCAAATATTCAAAAATATCGCCAATGGATCGACCAGCTGCTTGCTGATGGACAAACGGTGCAGGTACCTGTGCATGGGATGAGTATGTTTCCCATCCTGATGCCGCGCGATACGGTGCAAATCAGGCGATTCTCTTTTAAAGAAATGAAACCCGGTCAGGTACTGGTATTTGAGAGAGAGGGACAATGGGTGGCGCATCGGCTGATAAAAAAAGATACTCAAAACAGCCTGCTCGTCACCCGTGGAGATGGATTGCCTTACATCGATGAACCCGTTGATGTGGCAAGTGCGAAAGGCATCATCACAAAAGTGATAAAAACACGTTCTCCTTTTGCCTGGAGCATTAATACACGAATAGACCGCTTACTGGTATGGACAGGTCCGATAACGGGGAGATTTTTTTGGATGGCCGGGAAAGTCGTGAGTTGGGGAATTAGAGTTTTGAGTTCCGGGTTTTGAGTTTTAACATTGGAGCGGTGCCAAATCAGTAGAAGTACCCATAAAGGTTGTAGAAATAAACTACGGAGTTGCGTCAAATTAATAACTTTCCGTTGCTCATTGTTCATTGGTAATTGGTAATTGGTAATTGAACATTGAAAAATTGTTTTATATTTGAAAAAACTCAACCAATCATGATCAACAACTCGTTATCTGCTAAAAAAATCATTAAAGAGGAATCCAAAAAATTAATTCCGAATGGAGAGATTGTTCTCTTTGGATCCCGCGCCAGAGGAGATGCAGCAATTTCAAGCGATTATGATTTTTTAATTATTACAGAAAACCCAATTTCCATTACCGAAAAGCAAAGAATAAAAGCTTCTTTAAGAAAACAGCTGGCTAAAAACAAAATTCCTGCTGACATAATCATCAGCAGCCGGAATGAGCTAAAAACAAGAAAAGAAATCACAGGCCACATCATTAGACAAATACTAAAAGAAGGTGTCAGGCTATGAACAGGGAAACAAAAAATTTCTTAAATCAATAGATAAAAAAGGCTGAGGAAGATATTACAATTGTTAATAAGCTAACTGAATTTGAAATTATTGCTTCTTCTGCGGTGTGCTTTCATTGCCAGCAAGCCGTTGAAAAGTATTTAAAAGCTTTTTTAATTGCTAAGAACAAAGAAATCGTTCGAACACATAACATCGAATTTCTACTTTCAGAATATAGTGATATTGATCTTGATTTTGCAGAAATAGACCCCCTAAACCTGACTGATTTTGGTGTAGATGTCCGATATCCCGGTGATTTTTATATTCCATCAGAGTCAGAAGTGAAAATTTACATGGAACTAACAATCCGAATAAGAGACTAGGTTAAATCCAAAATCCTATAACAAATCAAACACTACCGCCAAATACTAACCATTCTGCGATACATCTGGAAGAGTTCTCCCGGATGGACCCTCCTTAACGGTCTTTTGCTTCTGGTGCGAGGTGTACTGCCACTCCTCCTGCTCTACCTGGTAAAACTGTTGGTGGACGAGATTCAGGTGGTAGCAACCAATCCAGACGGCGAGGATGCCCTTCACCGGCTGATTGCCCTCCTAATTATTGCAGCCGTGGTATTTCTCACCAATGCCTTAACAGCCACTCTGGGAGCATTGGTTCGTGAACGGCAGTCGTTTGTGATATCCGACTACTTTGACAACCTCATCCACAACAAAACCACGCGAATTGACTACGGATTTTTTGAACACCCCAAATACCAGAATGTCTTCTTCAGAGCACTGAATGAAGCCTCTTTCAGACCTTCACGCATCTTTTACGGCATCATCGGATTGCTGCAAAACCTCATTACACTGACTGTAATGGGTGGCATTCTGTTGATGGTGCACTGGTCGGTCTCCATCGTTTTACTGGTTGTTACCCTCCCGGTCACAATCATCCGATTGCGCTACGCCCGCTCCTTATTCAAATTCAAAAGAGAAAATACCGACCGCGAACGAAAAGTAAATTACTATAACCGATTGCTCACCTCAAGAGAATATGCCAAAGAACTAAGAACTTTCGATCTGGGGACACTCTTCCGGGAGCGTTACCATGAACTAAAAAACGACTGGCGGCAGAGTCAATACAGAATACTAAAAAACAAAACCCTCAGAGAAGTTGCGGTTCAGGTGCTGGCGGCCATAGCTATGTTTTCGGTTTACGGACTCATTGCCTACCGGGCGTTTCAGGGGCATCTTTCTATTGGCGATGTGGTACTCTATTTCATGGCCTTACAGCGTGGATATGCCTATCTTCAGGAGTTTCTGGGCCGCATTTCAGGGTTGTATGAAGATTCGCTGTTCCTCAACAACCTGTTTGAGTTTTTACATCTGCGCGAAGCACGTCCGGTATTAAGCGAACAAGAGCGTTATCCCTTCCCGGCACGAATGAAAGAGGGCATCAGTTTCCACAATGTGGGTTTTCACTATCCGGTAAACGACCGATGGGTATTGCGAAACGTCTCTTTCGACATTCACGCAGGGGAAACCGTGGCATTGGCAGGCATCAACGGAGCCGGCAAAACAACACTGGTAAAATTGCTTTGCGGACTATACAAACCGGTAGAGGGCGAAATAAAAATTGACGGTCTCCCCATTGACCATATCAAATGGCAGGAAAGGGTGGACAACATCAGCGTGATCTATCAGGATTTCATGCTCTACAATGTTTCTGCCCGGGAGAATATATGGTTTGGAAATGTACGCCGTGAAGCCACCGATGAGAAAATCATCGATGCTGCCAATCAGGCCGGCATCCACCAAATCATCGACGATTTTGAAAAAGGTTACGAAACCACACTTGGAACTCTTTTTGAACAGAGCGAGCAACTGAGCCCCGGGCAATGGCAACGGCTTGCGCTGGCCCGTTCTTTCTTTAACTCTTCACAAATTGTCCTGCTGGATGAGCCCACCAGTGCACTGGATGCTTTCTCGGAAGCCAAACTACTCAAATACATCAAAAGCATCACCGAAAACCGAACGGCAGTCATCATCAGTCACCGCCTCTCCACCATCAAGATGGCCGACCGGATAATTGTGCTGGACGGTCACCGGGTTGTTGAAGATGGTCATTACAATGAACTGTTACAGAAAGAAGGAGCGTTTTTCAGGATGGTGGAATCCTTGAAGCAATGAGCAATTATCAATCACCAATGAATAATCAGCTCTTAGCTCATAGCTCTTAGCTCTTAGCTCATAGCTGCTTTACTTCCCAAATTCATAAAAAAGTCCGGTAAACACCCCGAAAGAATACGGGCGGAATTTGCCTGGAGCTTCCCGGCTGATATCCGACAAGAAATAATTGAACCGGGGTTCCATTCTGATACCCAGCCCCCGGTACAAAGGAACCGACACAGCAACACCTGCATGAGTACTGAAACTCAGGTCTGAAACACCACCGGTTCGACCCACATTTTGCCTCTGCCCCGACATTTCCAGATAGGCCGTATTATCCAACAGCCAGTTGGCACCTACGCCGCCGGCAAGAGACAAATGAACAGGGCCCTGACGGAGCAACTGGTATCTTAAAGTAAAAGGCACCTGCAAATAACTCAGGTTTTGTTCCAACACCACAGCCTCACTACTATAGGACGTCTCCGATTTCATCTCCATCAACGCATTGGAACCACTTTGAAATTCTCTTACATCCGAATTTAAGGCAGGTGAAACATCCCGTTCAATAACACCCAGAGAATTGTTAAGTTTAACCTCCTGCAACGTCACACTACTTTCAGCAGAGAAATCTGCTGCGCCATAAACCATTCGACTCTCAGTTGGCGGGGTTACCTCCTGTCCAAGCATGGCATATTTCACTCCGGTTTCAATTTGCCATCGCGAACTCATTTTTACAGCCACGTTAAACCCTCCTCCTGAGGTCATTACACCGGATTCATTCATCCCTGAAGCGGCTGCACCCGAAACATCCCGATAAGCATAGGTAGGTGAGTATTCTCCACCCAGCACAATACCAACCGAGGATTTATCTGAAGCCTTTTCCGATGGAAGATTCAACCCAAAGTATTCGAGTGTCGACAGCTCACCTGAAACCACTATAACACCAGGCTGAACGGGCACATCAGCAATACCTGCGAAAGCCAGGGATTTAATTTTCTTAGGAACCTCAACATTTTCTTTTTGTAAAGAGGTAGAAACAACCACTCTCTCTGATTCATCCACTGATTGTGAAGCCATTAACAAGGAGCCATCTGTCTCTTCAACAATATTTCCAACCTTGCCATCAATAGCATCCACCGGCATATCGTGCTGATTATCGGCATTCGACTCTGAAGTATCGTCATTATGGCTTTCTGTTTCTACTGAAGCAATCTCAGATTGAAGCCTTTCCGGATTCTCTGAGTTATTTGTGGAAGGGGAAAGCTGAACAATTTGATCCAAGTCATCACCCGGCACCAGTAAAAACAAGCCCGCCAATAAAAGTATTGAGGCTGCAATTCCCCATCTCCAAAAAACAGGCACAAGTTTTCTTTTCTTCGGGCCAAGCCGAGATTCAATATTTACCCATACCTGCCCGGAAGGCTGCACCTCCAATTGATCAAGTTCTTTAAACAGAGCATCTGTATATTGTTCAGATTTCATCATATTTTGGCAGCCTCCTTATTCCTTTTTTTCGTTAATCTTTCCTGAAGCCACTTGCGTGCTCTCGACAGATTCGATTTGCTGGTTCCTGACGATATCCCCAATTGTTGGGCAATCTGATCATGTGTTCTTTCTTCCAGCACATAGAGGTTAAAAACCAACCGGTACCGTTCGGGAAGCTGTTGAATAAGCTCCAGCAAATCGCTCATTGAGGGAAACTCTTCGTCGGTATATTCTTCCGATTCTTCAGCATCAACATCCGGAAAATCATCCGTAAACTCGGTTTTGACTTTTTTCTTTCGGAAAGATTCAATAATCATATTTACCATCACTCTTCTCATCCATCCTTCAAAGGAGCCTTCGAAACGAAATTTTTCAATATTCTCAAACACCCGGATAAAACCATCCTGCAAAAAATCTTCGGCAGCTTCCCTATCGGTAGCATAACGCATACACACCCCCAGCATTTTGGGCGCAAAAAGCTCATAAAGTGCCTTTTGAGCACTTCTTTCACCTTTCTGGCACGCTGCAACTATTTCGTATATATCGATCGATCCGGACACAAAAACTGCTGATTGGTTTCCTGTAAATTTAAACTGTCTTCAAAAATAAAACAAACAGCTATATTTCAGGATAAAAAGGGCGCTCAATGCCTCACTTTTTAATGTAGAAGGAGAAAATGCAGAATGGTTGCGTGAAATTAGAAGTTGGAAGTTAGGGATTGTGCCGAATCTGGCTCAACCGCAATGCAGGTGCATCTCAGATCAAATTTGAAGAGTTTTAGTGGCCCCTAAAAACTCTTTTTCACTCTGTCAATTTCCCGTTTGGAGTCTTTGGCTTTGAGAGTCTCACGTTTGTCGTGTTGTTTCTTTCCTTTCGCCAACCCAATCTCTAACTTAGCAAAACCACGATCGTTCAGGAACATCCTCAGGGGGATAATGGTGAGCCCCGACTCCTTGGTTTTCCGTTCCAGCTTATACAACTCCTTTTTGTTCAACAGCAACTTACGTTCGCGTGTAGGCATGTGATTATTGAAAGTTCCATAAAAATATTCGGAGATGTTAATTCCTTTTACCCACAATTCACCACTTACAAAGTAACAATAAGAGTCCACCACCCCGGCACGGCCCATCCGAATAGATTTTATCTCAGTTCCGGACAACTGAATGCCGGCCACATATTTTTCGAGAATTTCGTAATCAAAATAAGCTCTCTTATTTTTTATATTTATCCTGCTTGCCGACATACTTAAAACGTTAACAAATAAAACAATACACCTCTCAGCAGATAAGGAATTCCGACAAGTGCCCCAAAAATGAAAAGGGCAAAAACAAATTGCTTATCATGAGGCAGCCCGGCCAGTCCACGAACACCAAGCCAACAGAGATAAAGGCTGTACAGAACGAAAACGTGAACAAAAAAGAATTCCGGAATTAAAACAGAAACCAATGAAACCACATATAACGGAGCCGAACTGTAAATGGTCAGTTTGGCGGAAAGCTCCCGGGAAGGAACCAACCGAAAAAAGCGCATCATCCTAAAAACCAAAAACCACGAAAGAAAAGCCCCTCCAAAGAGTGCCGAAAAAATCACAATCGCCTTTTTCAATGCAAATTCAAAAATAAAGGCTTGCTGATTAATCAGGTGCGACAAAAAAGTGCCAGCGCCTATCAATCCAATCAATGGGAGTGCAAAATTTCCAAGAATATCATTAAAAGTAGTACTCTCCCTGTGAATCTTTTGCCACTCTCCTGCCGGACTCACGACCAAACCCTTCAGTCGTTCTCCCAGATTCCGGTACATCTGCACTGTACTCACCGGTTGTTTTGCTTCCATTCGAAATAATTAATTAGTACTACTGGACAAAATTAAAAAAATTTAATGCCACAACACAATGAAAAAGTTTTATTAATAATTTCAACAGCTCATCCAATTACCATGTCCATAGCAACAGAACCCTTTCCCGCCGATGCAGCATTGAAATAGTTTAAAACACTTTTCCTCAATTTTTATTAGTTTTGAAAAATGGAAAGGAAGAAAGAGGCTATTAACAAAAAAGAGTCCACACCCTACGACTTGGTAGTCATAACAGGCCCCACGGCCAGCGGAAAGACCAGGCTTGCATCTCTTTTGGCCTACGAGCTGGATGGTGAAATCATTAGTGCTGACAGTCGCCAGGTTTATCGAAAAATGGATTTGGGCACCGGTAAAGATTACGAGGACTATATTGTAAATGAAACTACAATTCCTTCACATCTTATTGACATTCAAGACCCCGGATACAAATACAATGTTTACGAATACCAAAGTGATTTCTTCAGGATCTTTGAAGAAATAAAAAACAGAAATAAATTTCCCATCATGTGCGGGGGAACCGGCTTGTACATTCAGGCTGTTCTTGAGCGGTTCAAAATGGTTCATGTACCACCTGATCCTGATTTACGGGAACAATTGAAGGATAAAAACCTGCAGGAACTATCATCCATTCTGGCTTCTTTCAAAAAACTCCACAACACCACGGATACCGACACCGTAAAAAGGGCTATTCGCAGTATCGAGATTGAATCTTATTATCAAAACCATCCGGAAATTGAAGTCAAACTCCCAAAAATAAATCCGCTTTTAATTGGAGTTAATATCGATCGTGAATTAAGGCGCAAAAAAATCACCAAACGCCTGAAAGAGAGATTGAAACAAGGCATGATAAAAGAGGTGGAAAACCTGATTGCTGCCGGAACCAGCCCGGAAGATTTAATTTACTACGGACTGGAATATAAGTTCGTTACCCGTTATGTAACCGGAAAAATATCTTACGAGGAAATGTTTGAAAGCCTTAATATAGCGATTCATCAATTCGCCAAACGCCAGATGACCTGGTTTAGAGGAATGGAGCGCAAAGGACATAAAATAATTTGGGTAGATGCAAAAAAAGATGCAAATCAGAACATTAAATCCATTTTGAAGTTACTGATTCCAAATCATTGATTTGTTTAACATATATCATAAAAAAAGCACCTTTTATCAAACATGAGGTACTTTTTAAAAAATCTCGCGTAACAGGCAAACAAGGCCTGAAAAAAAACTTCCCCACAAAAAAATAGATGAAAATCCTGTTCTAAGTGCAACATTTTCCCCACAAATAATGTAAGAACAATATTAACAACCGATAACTTAAATGGATAACATAAACAACTATATCGACCGTATTACGCATCTGGCCAACCGGAACAAGGCACTGAATGCACAACTTCAGAATCTGGTAGGCCGGTATTCGCAAATCCAGCAACAGAATGAAAAGTTTAATCAACTATTGACCCGCTTTAACGAAACCGGAGAAACCCAATCCAGAGATATGCTTCTCCAAAAGCAGGGGAAAAAAGTTGAACATCTACGTACCGTTTCGCTTCTGTATATTTCTATTGGCGGATTCGAAAACTTTCCGGAAGTACAGGAACAATCAGAACTGATTGACATCCTTGATGAAATTTACATAGCTATTGATAAAGTTGCCGAGGAATTCAAAATCTCAAAAATCAAAAGTTTTGGCGACAACATTCTTTTTGCCGCCGGACTCAAAAATGAGTACCGCACCAACCCCATTAATATCACACTGGCCGCCAACAAAATGCAGGCTTCCGTGAACCACATTTTCACCAGTTCTAATGAAGAGCCTTTCTGGAAAGTTAAAATGGGAATTCATACCGGTCCGGTTTTAGCCCTCGATGCACAAAAACAACACAACCCCTCATCCATTAGCGGAGACAACATCAATGTAACATGCAGATTAGGTGAAGCCTGCCCTCCGGGAAAAATTAATATGTCGGAGATGACCTACGAACTGGTAAAAGAGTTCTTTGACATCAGTCACCTGGGCTCCATGCCTGTAAAGTACAAGGGAGCCCTCAATATGTTTTTGGTCAACGGATTAAATGAAAATCTCCACGTTAAAGGCAACACCTTTGAAGCCAACGATTTCTTTTATACAAGATACGGAGACATCCAGTTTATGGATATCCAGGAGAAAATTCTTGACCTGTTGGAGAAAAATCTTCCGAACAACCTCTTCTATCACAATGTAAAGCACACCGTGGATGTGACCACAGAAGTAGAGCTCATTGGCTGGGCCGAGGGTTTGAACGAAGAAGAAATTCTATTGATGAAGGTGGCGGCCCTTTTCCACGATGCAGGACATATTGTGGATTACAAACATCACGAACACCAGGGAACTTTGCTGGCCAAACAGATTTTGCCCCGATACAACTTTTCACAGGAAAGAATCAATACCATTTGCCGGTTAATTATGGCTACCAAACTGCCCCCAAACCCACAAGACAAAATGGAAGAAGTGATGTGTGATTCGGATTTGGATTATTTGGGACGAACCGATTTTATTCCGGTTTCCAACACTCTCTATCGCGAGTTGAGAGACCGCCAAATGATTGGATCCTGGCAGGAATGGAACAAAATGCAGCTAAAGTTCATTAAAAACCATCAATACTTCACCAAAACGGCTCGTGATCTGCGAGAAGTGAACAAACAACAACAAATTGAAAGGCTCATCCAATTACTCGATACCAAAGAAGTTGATATCAATATCGATAGATCGTTAGATTTTTAGATGTAAGATGCTTCGTACAATCTTGACATACTGAACTTTAACGACCAAACACCTTTAAGTAGTGCCAGCAAGAAAACTAAGTTTTTTTTAGTCTTTGATAAGAATGCGCCAAATACAACTACTACCCCGATTTTTCTTCGGGGCAGTAGTTGGTGTTTTCTTACAAAGACTAAGTATAAACAATTGGTTTGCAGTATATTACAATCCAGAAATTCGGGATAGCGGAGTATTAAACAAATAGTTCATTAAAAAAAGCCTAAGGGTTTGTAATGAAATAAACTGACAGATTTATCGAAGTTATTTTGTTCTTTGCCAACTTGAAAATACTGCGAATAGCGAGCTATTTAGGGTGTGTAATAAAATAAACTACCTGAAAATATTTTATAATTCGCTGAATACCTGAGATTTATTTTTTTTAAGCTAACCTTAATTCATTACACACCCTTAATGAATTTTCAAGGAAGTTAAAGGGCAAAAGAACAAGTCTAAAGCGGCAAGTTATTTCGGAACAATCCCTTAATGCAGAGAAGCAATAGCGCAACGTTTTTAATATCAGAGAGTTGAATAACACCCCGAACAACCTGCAAAAAAGTTTTTAATCAGTCATTTGCAATCCCGAAGTCCGGGATAACCATCTCACAATTCATCATCCCCTTTATTAAATTATCCTTACCTTTGAGCCTGCATTACATAATCCTCAAAAATCATTCCTATGAAACGGTTCCTCCCGGTTCTTTTTGCGCTTACCCTTCTTTCTTCATGCCAAAACAATAAGTATGAAGCAGCAATTCCCAATGTTGCTGAAAAGGTAGAAGCGTACGAAACCGTCAAACTAAAGACCAACCTGAACATTTTATCCCCCAGCCAAAAAGAGATGTTGTCTCTGCTTTTCGAAGCCGCCAACATCATGGACGACCTTTTCTGGAAACAGGCATGGGGTGACAAGGATACTTTTCTCTCAAAAATTGAGGATCCTGAACTGCGTCGTTATGCAAAAATAAACTACGGCCCATGGGATCGACTGAACAATCATCAGCCCTTCATCAAAGGAATTGGCCCAAAACCCGCAGGAGCAAAGTTCTATCCCACCGATATGACCATGGAGGAGTTTGAACAACTCCCCAATCATGATAAAACCAATCAATACACCCTCATCGAAAGAGATGAAAACGGAAAGCTCGCCATCGTTCCATATCATGAAAAATGGGAAAAAGAACTTTCTCTGGCAGCAGAGCTTCTTAACAGGGCAGCAGAACTTGCTGAAAGTGAGGGATTCAAAAAATACCTGAAAGAACGTGCAAATGCACTGTTATCGGGCGATTACTACAAAAGCGATATGTACTGGATGGAGATGAAAGACAATCTTATCGATTTTGTCGTTGGACCCATAGAGACATACGAAGACCAGCTTTTGGGTACAAAAACAGCGTTCGAAGCTTACATTCTGATAAAAGATACTGTATGGTCGGCACGTCTGGAGCGATTTGCCGCTTTGCTCCCCCGGTTACAGGAAAACCTTCCTGTTGACCATGCCTATAAAAAAGAAACTCCCGGCAGCGATTCAGACCTGAATGTTTATGACGTCATTTATTATGCCGGCGATTGCAATGCCGCCAGTAAAACCATTGCCATCAATTTGCCCAACGACCCGGATGTGCAAATGAAAAAAGGAAGTCGCAAACTTCAACTGAAAAACAGTATGCGTGCCAAATTTGAAAAAATACTGGTTCCCATCAGTCAGGTCGTCATCCATCCATCACAAAGAAAATACATCGATTTCGAAGCTTTCTTCGAGAACACTATGTTTCATGAAGTGGCCCACGGATTAGGCATCAAAGAAACATTAAATGGTAAAGGAACGGTCAGAGAAGCCCTGAAAGAAACGGCCTCCTCCATAGAAGAGAGTAAAGCCGATATCCTGGGGCTATACATCGTAACCCAACTGGCAGAAAGTGGCGATTTGAAAGACAAAGACCTGATGACCAATTACGTTACCTTTATGGCCGGAATTTTCCGTTCGGTCCGTTTTGGTGCCGCCAGCGCTCACGGGAAAGCCAACATGATTCGCTTTAACTACTTCCTGCAAAAAGGAGCCTTTTCAAAAGATAGTGATTCGAACACTTACCGCATCAATTTTGAAAAAATGAAACAGGCAATGAATGAATTGTCAGAGGAGATTCTGCTACTCCAGGGAGATGGAGATTATAAAAAAGCATTGGAAATGATTGCTACTCTGGGGAATATCAGTCCTGAACTCCAGACAGATCTCAATCGCATCAACAATGCCGGGATTCCCGTGGACATTGTTTTTGAACAAGGCCCCGAGGTTGTTGGTTTGAATTAATTAAAACACTAAACAACAAAAAGATATTAAACCATATGGCTTAAGTTTATAGTAGCGTATATATTTTTAGAGATTGCTTCTCCCGATCTCGTGCCTCATCGGAATCGCAATGACGCTCTTTCACTTTTATATGGAAGAGGTTGGCAGCAGGCAGGGCGGAGAAGCCGCCCTGCCTGCTGCCAACCTTCTTCTCCGTTATCGGTAGGTTCCGTCATTGCGAGGGCTATGCCCGAAGCAATCTCTAATGAAAAAATCGCTACTTTAAACTATAACCAACCATATAAGGCATATAAGAATTTTAGAATCAGGAAATAAAATAAACTTCGACAAAGTGTCGGACGTTAAATTGAAGCAAAAAGGGATTTTAAAATATAACGGGGTTGAGATTACAAAAAGAACTCCCGGACATAAAAAAACTGTTGGCCAAAAAGTCAACAGTTTTTTTGTAAAACCACAAACAACCATGGAGAAAATATTCTCAAACAACCGGATAAGTGAGTTATTCAATATTGAGGTTCCCATTATTCAGGGGGGAATGGTTTGGTGCAGCGGATGGCGATTGGCCTCAGCTGTTAGCAACAACGGCGGACTGGGCCTTCTGGGTGCCGGAAGCATGTATCCTGAAGTATTGCGCGAACACATTCAGAAAATAAAGAATGCAACCAACAAACCCTGGGGCGTAAATGTTCCACTGTTATATCCCGACATTGAACAAATCATGCAGGTCATTGTCGATGAAGGCGTAAAAATAGTTTTCACCTCTGCCGGCAGTCCTGCAAAATGGACTCCCTACCTCAAAGACCATGGCATCACGGTTGCACACGTAATTGCCAATTCGCGTCTGGCAAAAAAATGCGAAGACGCGGGCGTAGATGCCATTGTAGCCGAAGGTTTTGAAGCCGGAGGCCATGAAGGCCGTGAAGAAACTTCCACCATGAATTTAATTCCCTTGGTAAGGAATGCAACCTCGCTGCCATTGATAGCTGCGGGTGGCATTGGGTGCGGACAACAAATAGTGGCTGCCATGGCGCTTGGTGCTGATGGCGTACAAATTGGCTCAACATTTGCACTGGCACAAGAGTCATCGGCACACCCAAAATTTAAAGAATATGCTTTAAATACCAAAGAGGGAGACACGATGCTCACCTTAAAACAACTGGCTCCCGTACGGCTTCTGAAAAACCACTTTTTTAAACGGGTGGAAGAGGCCCAGCAAAAGGGTGCATCCCCCGAAAAATTAAAAGAACTTCTCGGTAAGGGACGGGCAAAAAAAGGAATTTTTGAAGGTGATCTGGAAGAAGGAGAATTGGAAATTGGTCAGGTGGCTGCACTGATAAAGGAGATTAAGCCCGTCAGCCAAATTATTAAATCTCTTATTGAGGAGATTCAGGAAACAAAAAAAAGGATTTGTAAATGATAGAATATTTTAAACATACACTTTCCAACGGTTTACGCGTTGTCGTACATCCCGATAAAACCACACCTATGGTGGCCGTTAACCTGTTGTACGACGTAGGTGCGCGCGACGAGGATCCCGACAAAACAGGCTTCGCGCATCTCTTTGAACATCTGATGTTTGGAGGGACACTGAATATCCCGTCGTACGACACTCCGGTACAAAATGTGGGCGGTGAAAACAACGCATGGACCAGCAATGATTTTACCAACTATTATGTGACGCTGCCGGCAACCAATCTGGAAACAGCGTTTTGGCTGGAAGCCGACCGAATGCGAGAACTTGATTTCTCCGATAAAAGTCTGGAAGTGCAGCGAAAAGTTGTAATCGAAGAGTTCAAACAACGGTATTTGAATCAGCCCTATGGCGACATACCTCTTTTAATCAGGAACCTGGCCTACAAGGTTCACCCCTATCGGTGGCCAACCATCGGGAAAGACATTTCCCACATTGAAGATGCCACACTAACGGATGTCAAAGACTTTTTTTACAGGCATTACGCTCCCAACAATGCGGTTTTGTCGGTAGCAGGCAATGTTACTCCTGAACAGGCATTCCAATTAGCTGAAAAGTGGTTCGGTCCCATCGCCGCCCGTTCGGTTCAGCAAAGAAATTTACCACAAGAACCCGTGCAGACAGAAGCAAGACAACTCACGGTAGAAAGAGATGTTCCTGCACCCTATATTCAGATGGCTTTTCACAACGGAAAACGTACCGACAAGGATTTTTATGCCAGCGATTTGCTTTCCGACATCCTTTCCAACGGCCCCTCTGCCCGGTTGTTCCAATCACTCATCAAAGAACAGCGTTTGTTCTCGGATATAAATGCTTACATCGCCGGTGATCGCGACCCGGGATTGTTTACCGTTACCGGACGCCTCATGCCTGACGTCTCAATGGAAAGAGCAGAATCCGCCATTCGAAAAGAATTGATCAATCTTAGCGGTGAAGGCCCCAGAGAATACGAACTTCAGAAAGTCAAAAACAAAATAGAATCGAACCTTTTGTTTGGTGAAATTCATTATCTCAACAAAGCCATGAATCTGGCTCAGTTTGAACTGTTGGGCGATGCAGAGGAAATAAACAGAGAGGCGGAGCATTACCGGGCAGTGACTGCCAGCGATGTAAAAACAGTGGCACAAAGAACCTTTGCCCCCGGGAATTGCTCCACACTTTATTATCTGCCGCAAACGAAAAACTGAGATTCGCCAAATACCCCACAGCTTCCGGCAAAAGAAGCTCAGGCGGAAAATTGGCATTTCAACATTATAAAACATCTCAGCTTTAGGGATTGTGCCGAAATAACTTCGTTAAATCTGTCAATTTATTTCGTTACAAACCTTTAGTCCCGACCTAAACAGATAATTATCCACAACAAAAAAACAACATCCCTGAATATGGCACATACCATCAACAGAGCCCCCGAATTCAAAGACATCGAAAAAATTGATTTCCTGCCGATTGAACATTATCAACTGGACAACAAAGTACCTGTTTCTGTGCTCAGAGCAGGCAGCCAGGAAGTCACAAAAATAGACATCGAATTTCCGGCCGGAGCCGTTCAGGCAGGAATCCCCCTGATTGCTTCCACAACAGCAAACCTGATGCTGGAAGGAACCCGAACGAAAACATCCGTTGAAATATCTGAAAAAATTGATTTTCTGGGAGCTTACCTGAACGCCCAGACTTACCATCACAATACGGTTTTTACATTTCTATGCCTGTCCCGTCACCTGCCTCAAATGCTGGAAATCCTCAACGAAATCATCGCAGAACCTTCATTCCCTCAACATGAATATGAGCTTTATCTTCAAAAAAAATATGAAGAATTTGTTTTTGAGGGCGAAAAAGTAAAAACCATCGCAGGGCGCAAGTTCGGAGAAACAATTTTCGGCCCCGACCATCCTTATGGAAAACAACTTAATGCTGATCATTTCAAACAAATAACGCTGGATCAACTTAAAGATTTTCACAATAATCAATACAAGCCGGAGATGGCAAGAATCTTCGTGGCAGGTCAACCCGGAGATCAACTGATGCCTTTGCTCAACAAATTCTTTGGGCATTCTTCGGGCAAATACAAAAACACCGATATTGCTTTACCCGATCCTCAGCCGGCAACGGAAAGAACCATTAACATCAGGAAAGAAGGTGCGATGCAAACGGCCCTGCGAATTGGAAGACCCCTGTTTAATAACCATCATCCCGATTTCATTCCACTGCAAATTCTCAATACCATTCTGGGTGGCTACTTTGGATCCCGACTGATGACCTCCGTACGCGAAGAAAAAGGACTGACCTATGGAATCGGATCCTACATCATGCCCCTCAAGCACAGTGGCGTTTGGGGCATTAGCAGCGAAGTATCCGGCGAAAGCAAAGACAAAGCCATTGAAGCAATTTTTGAAGAATTCCGGATTCTGCAAACAGATTTGGTTTCTGAGGTGGAACTCACTATGGTTAAACGCTACATGATGGGCGAATTACTCAGGAATTTTGATGGCCCCTTTTCAACCGCCGACATATATCGAACCCTACAGGAATACGATATGGATTTCGGATTTTACGAAAAGATGATTACAACCATTCGAGACATTTCTGCAACAAATATCAGAGATTTAGCAAAAAAATATCTTGGTCCCGAAGATTTTCGAATTGTGACGGCAGGAATGTAACTGAACATGACTGAAAATATTACCTGCCAATCAAATACTATTTTACCATTTTATTCACTAATTTAGGCCCGTCAGGTAAACAGCCAATATGAGTGACCAATCGAAAATATCAGAAGAACAGGAAATAAAACAGCAATTCAACGAATTACTGGAGTTGTGCCCGCGATGTCAGACAACAGAGAGTAAACGACTAATCCAGAAAGCGTTTGAACTGGCCAATGAAGCCCACAAGGGAGTCAGACGCAAGTCGGGAGAGTTGTACATTCTACATCCGCTTGCCGTGGCCCGTATTGTGGCCGATGAGATTGGTCTCGGGGCTAAAGGGGTGGCAGCTGCTCTTCTGCACGATGTGGTGGAAGATACCGATTACACGCTGGAAGATGTAGAAGGAATATTCGGTAAAAAAGTGGCCGACATAGTGGATGGGCTCACCAAGTTGGAGGGGGTTTTTGATCAGACCAAATCCAGACAGGCAGAAAATTTCAGAAAACTGCTGTTAACTATGGTCGAGGATATCAGGGTTATTCTCATAAAACTGGCCGACAGGTTACACAATATGCGTACCCTGGAATCAATGCCCGAGCATAAACGCATCAAAATTGCCGGAGAAACGCTGTTTATGTATGCTCCGCTCGCCCATCGCTTAGGACTTTATTCCATCAAGTCAGAACTGGAAGACCTTGCTTTTAAATACGAACACCCGAAAATATTTGAGGAAATTTCGGCCAAACTGGAAGAGTACAAAGACAAGACCCAACACCTGATAACGCGCTTTTCACTCCCCATCATCGAACGACTGTCCACCGAAAAGTATGAGTTTGACATCAAAGGGCGGCCAAAATCAATCTACTCCATCTGGCGAAAAATGCAACGCAAACAAATTCCTTTTGAAGAAGTGTATGATTTGCTGGCCATTCGCATTGTCTTTAATCCCAAAGAAGGAATTCCTGAGAAAGCTCAATGCTGGACCATCTATTCCCTGATTACAGATATTTACAAACCCAAACCCGACAGACTTCGTGATTGGGTCAGCACTCCCAAAGCAAATGGTTATGAAGCCCTGCATGCAACCGTGATGGGCCCGGAAGGCAACTGGATAGAAATTCAGATTCGCACCGAAAGAATGGACGAAATTGCTGAAAGGGGATTTGCGGCCCATTGGAAATACAAAGGCTCAAATGAAAAAGAATCGGAACTGGACAACTGGCTACAACGCATTCGGGATGTTCTGGACAACCCGGATTCCGATTCCCTTGAGTTTCTGGACGATTTTAAACTGAATCTCTTCAGTCAGGAAATTATGCTGTTTACTCCTAAAGGCGATGTTAAAGTAATGCCCAAAGGAGCCACCGCTCTTGACCTGGCTTTTGAAATACATACCGAACTGGGGTACAAATGTATTGGTGCAAAAGTGAACTACAAACTGGTTCCGATTAGTTATGAGCTGAAAAGTGGCGACCAGGTGGAAATCCTTACTTCCGAAAAACAAAAACCCAAGTATGACTGGGTTAATTTTGTTACTACGGCAAAAGCCAAAACCAGAATTAAGGATGCCTTTAAAAAAGAAAGAAAAGGCATTATTCACAGAGGTGAGGTTAAACTGGAAGAGTCACTGAACGAGAAAAAACTCACCACCAATTCTAAGATCCTCAAAAAACTTCAGACATACTACAATCTGCCCAGCAAAGAAGAACTTTATTTTAAAATAGGCAACGGAGTTATAAACCTCGAAAACCTGAACAAAATTCTTAGCGACAAGACCGCTAATAAATGGATTCGATACTGGCGCCTCTCCTTTGTAAAAAACAGTGGCAAACAGGATAAAAAGAAATTGGGAAAAGACAGCAAAAAAACTCAGATGGTGGTCTCGGACGATATGGAAACCGAGGATTACATCATTGCCCCTTGCTGCAATCCGATTCCGGGCGATGATGTAGTTGGCTATCTCGATCAGGAAGACAAACTGATTCTCCACAGCCGCAAATGCCCGGTGGCAATCCGTCTCATGTCCAGCCAGGGAAACAGAATTGTTTCTGCTGAATGGGAATCACATAAAATCTTATCCTTCCTGGCCGTCATCAACCTGTCAGGGATCGACCAGATAGGTATCGTAAGCAAAATCACCAAGGTTATTTCTGAAGACCAAACCGTTAACATGCGATCCATCCATGTGGAGAGTCACGACGGGATCTTTGAAGGAACAATTTATTTGTACATTCACAACACCGAAGACCTTAACAACCTCATATTTAACCTAATGAAGATAAAAGGCCTCCATAATGTGAACCGCCAGGAACGCATTCACGGAAATTAAAAGCCAAAAAATAACAGCTCCTTGCCCCCTGCTCAATGCCCTATGCTCTCTCCCCAGCTCCCCTCCTTAATTCAATTTGGTTTTATTCTAAATAAAATTTTTATCTTTGCAAAAGAAAGGGTCAAATTGATACAATTAATTTAACTGAAATAAGTTATGAGCAGGCCATCTAACAAAGAAACGGTCAAACAAATATTTACCGAATATCTGCAAAAAAACGGGCATCGAAAAACACCCGAAAGGTATGCCATATTGGACGAAATCTATTCGCGCGAAGGGCACTTTGACATAGAATCGCTCTATATCTTCATGAAAAACAAGAACTACCGGGTGAGTCGTGCCACATTGTATAATACAATTGACCTTCTTCTGGATTGCAAACTGGTTATCAAACACCAGTTTGGTAAGAACATTGCCCAGTTTGAAAAAGCTTTTGAATCCAAACAGCACGACCACCTGATCTGTACCACCTGTGGAAAAGTAACCGAATTTTGTGATCCCGGTATTCAGATCGTACTGAACAATGCCGCCAAAAATCTGGATTTCACCGTAGCACATCATTCCCTTTATATTTATGGCACCTGTAAGGATTGTCGGGAGAAACAGATAAAAGACCAGCATAAAAATTAACCAGTTTTTGAGGTTTTACGATTTTTAATGTTTACTTTTACGCATCGGAATGTCAACCTAACAGGTAGGCCTTCCGATTTTTATTGCGCAAAAGTCTGGTAAAAAAACCATATTACAAATAATCACAAATACTTGAAGTAATGAAGGTTGATGTTCTATTAGGATTGCAGTGGGGCGACGAGGGAAAAGGAAAAGTAGTAGATGTACTGACCCCGGATTATGATGTTATTACCCGGTTCCAGGGCGGCCCCAATGCAGGGCACACTCTTGAATTTGACAACAAGAAATTTGTTCTTCACAACATCCCGTCGGGCATTTTTCAGGGCGACAAAATTAACGTCATCGGAAATGGTGTAGTGCTGGATCCCATCACTTTCAAAAAAGAGATTGACAGCCTCAAAGCCCAGGGCATCGAACTGACCAATACACTTTTTATTTCAAAAAAAGCGCATTTGATTTTGCCCACCCATCGTATCCTGGATGCAGCCTCCGAAGCATCCAAAGGAAAAACCAAGATTGGCTCAACACTGAAAGGAATCGGTCCAACCTATACAGACAAAACCGGGCGCAACGGAATCCGCGTTGGAGATATCCTTTCCAATTTTGATGAAAAATATGCTGCCTTAAAAGGTAAACATGAGGAACTCATCAAGATGTATGGCTTTGAGTATAATCTGGCTGAGTATGAAGAAGGTTTGAAAGAAGGTATTGAAACACTCAGAGAGTTTACGCTTATTGACAGTGAGCACGAGTTAAACCGCTACCTGAAAGATGAAAAACCCATTTTGGCTGAAGGTGCTCAGGGAACCTTGCTGGATATTGACTTTGGCTCCTATCCTTATGTAACCTCCTCCAATACCGTTTGCGCGGGTGCATGTATCGGAATGGGCATTTCGCCACGCAACATCGGCGAGGTTTTTGGTATTTTTAAAGCTTATTGTACCCGCGTGGGCTCCGGCCCCTTCCCCACCGAATTGTTTAATGAGGACGGCGACAAAATGCGCGACCACGGCCATGAGTTTGGAAGTACTACAGGACGCCCACGAAGATGCGGATGGCTCGACCTGGTGGCACTCAAATACAGTGTCATGCTCAACGGAGTGACTCAACTCATCATGACAAAAGGCGATGTACTCGGATGTTTCGACTCCATAAAAATTGCCACCGCCTACAAAATTGGAGAGACTATTACCGAAGAGTTTCCATACGAACTCCCCGAAAATCTGGAACCTGTTTACAAAGAGCTCCCCGGCTGGAACTGCGATCTTACCGGATTAAAATCGGAAGAGGAATTTCCACCACAACTGAAAGATTACATCAAATACCTGGAAGATGAGCTGGAAGTACCCATTTCTATTGTTTCGGTAGGCCCCGACAGGGAACAGACAATAGTCAGAAAATAGTTTGGGATTGTGCAGAAATAAGCAACAATCGAACTGCAAAAAACAATAAAAAGGCAGCCTTCTTCAATTATTTGGAGAAGGCTGCCTTTTTTTTGCACGATCCAATTCACAACACTCCGTTATTCCGAAACTTCTATGTTAGAAGTATTTGATAATTAATGTCCTACGCGATTCGCGACAAAGTACATGGCTCTCTTATAATAAAAACTTTGCGTCTTTGCGTTTATGTTTTTTTAACGGACTATTGATACAGAAAAAGCATGAGGAAACTCAGTATCAGGATTCCACCTTTAAAGATTCAATTTTTGTATCTTTAAAAACGTACAAAAAAGAATCCTGATGAGCACACTTCTTATAAAAAACATCAAACAGCTGGTTTCAGCAACCAATACTCCTCTTGATAAAGCGGCCGGCAAAGCCATGCAGGAACTTCCTGTTCTTGAAAATGCCTGGCTCCTGATTGAGGACGAAATAATTAAAGACTTTGGTCCCATGAATGAAATACCAAACCCCGGAACCGGGGAGGTCATTGATGCATCCAACCGCTTTGTGTTACCCGCATGGTGCGACTCACATACTCATCTGGTTTTCCCGCAGTCGCGGGAAATTGAATACACCGATAAAATAAAAGGTCTCAGTTATGAAGAGATTGCCCGCAGGGGTGGCGGAATCCTTAATTCGGCAAAAAAGATGCAGGAAGCCGATGAAAACCAACTCTTTGAAGATGCCATGCAACGGCTTCAGGAAATCGTTAAATGGGGCACCGGCGCCGTGGAAATAAAAAGCGGTTATGGATTGACCACTGAAACAGAATTGAAGATGCTCAGAGTCATCAAACGCCTGAAAGCCGAAAGTCCGGTAACCATCCGCTCAACATTTCTTGGGGCCCATGCAGTACCGGCTGAGTTTAAAGGAAATCCGGACAAATATGTTGACCTGGTCATCAACGAAATGTTGCCTGCTGTGGCAGAAGAACAACTGGCAGATTTTGTGGATGTTTTCTGCGACCGTGGATTTTTCTCCACCAACCAAACCGACAGAATTCTTGAAGCAGCGGCAAAATATGACTTGAAACCAAAAATTCACGCCAACGAACTGGATTTCTCCGGTGGCATTCAAACAGGGATCAAACACCATGCACTCTCCGTTGACCACCTTGAATATACCGGAAAAGAGGAAATCAAAGCGCTGTTAAATTCAGATACCATGCCGGTCATCCTACCCGGTGCCGCCTTCTTTCTGAATTTGAAATACGCCCCGGCAAGAGAAATCATCGATGCCGGCCTTCCCCTGACGCTGGCAACCGATTTCAATCCTGGCTCTTCCCCGTCCGGGAATATGCAGTTAATCATCTCCATGGCCAGCATACTTTATAAAATGTTGCCCCGTGAAACCATCAATGCAGTTACCATTAACGGAGCTTATGCAATGGGCCTGCAAAAAGAACTGGGCACAATAACACCCGGCAAAACAGCCAACCTCATCATAACCAAACCCATCCCCTCCATTGAGTACATTCCTTATGCCTATGGTGAAAACAAGGTGGAGAAAACGATACTCAACGGAATTGTTCAGTAAATCAATCCTCATAGATACAAAAAACAGCATTTTACACTGATAATCAACAACAAAACAGATGTACAAAGACGAATAACCCATCAAAACTTCGGCGTTTAGCCTTTTTCTGAACAAAAATCCAAATGTCATGAAACAACTCATAGAATGCGTTCCCAATTTCTCCGAAGGACGCGACCCAGACATCATCAAACAAATTACCGACCAAATAGAATCGGTCAAAGGCATCCAACTGGTGGATGTGGATCCCGGAAAAGCAACCAACCGGACAGTGGTAACATTTGTCGGAGAACCCGCCCCTGTTATGGAAGCAGCTTTCAGAGCCATCCGGGAGGCAGCGCAACGGATCGATATGCGTGGTCACTCAGGCGCCCATCCCCGATTTGGTGCTACCGACGTTTGTCCGCTGGTGCCGGTATCCGGAATTTCCATGGAAGAAACCGCCAAACTGGCCCGGAACCTGGCCCGCCGGGTTGGCGAAGAACTTAAAATACCGGTCTATTGCTACGAATTTGCAGCAACCGAAGAAAAAAGAAAAAACCTCGCCAACTGCAGGGAAGGGGAATACGAAGCCCTTGAAAAGAGACTTTCAACCCACGAATGGAAGCCGGACTTTGGCCCTGCCACATGGAACCACAACACAGCCCGCACCGGAGCCACTGCCATTGGTGCCAGAAACTTTTTAATTGCCTACAATGTGAATCTCAACACCACCTCGGTGAGACGAGCCAACTCTGTGGCTTTCGATGTGCGCGAAAGAGGACGGGTTAAAAGAGAGGGCAATCCCATTTCCGGGAAAATTGTTACCGATAAAAAAGGAGAAAAAGTTTGGGAACCCGGTTTGCTAAAATCGGTCAAAGGGATTGGTTGGTTTATAGAAGAATACGGTATTTCTCAAATCTCCATGAACCTGACTGATCTGAACGTCACCCCGCTCCATAAAGCATTCGATGTGACCTGCGAACAAGCCGCTGCAAGAGGACTTAGAGTCACCGGTTCCGAATTGGTGGGCGTTGTCCCGCTGGAGGCCATGCTGGAAGCCGGAAGATATTTTCTGAAAAAACAACACCGCTCCACCGGGCTACCCCAGGAGGAACTCATCCGCATAGCTGTTAAATCTATGGGACTGGATGAATTGTACCCCTTCGACCCTGACAAAAAAATAATTGAATACATTCTGAGAGATAAACGCCATCAGAAACTTACAGACAAAAGCCTTAAATCGTTTGCGGATGAAACAGCTTCCGAATCTCCCGCTCCGGGTGGTGGCTCCATAGCTGCCTATACCGGCGCACTGGGGGCTGCCCTGGGAACGATGGTGGCCAACTTGTCCTCGCACAAACGAGGCTGGGACAATCGCTGGGAAGAGTTCTCCACCGAAGCAGAAAAAGGAATGAAAATCCAGGAAAAACTCCTGTTGTTGGTTGATGAAGACACACAGGCATTTAATAAAATAATGGACGCTTTTTCACTACCAAAAAGCAATGAGAAAGAAAAAAACAACAGAACCAAAGCCATTCAGGCTGCAACTGAAAATGCCACCAAAGTCCCCCTGAAGGTCATGGAGATTGCCTTTGAAAGCTTTGCCCTTATCAAGAATATGGCAGAGAACGGAAATCCCAACTCGGTGAGCGATGCAGGTGTGGGCGCTCTGTGTGTACGTGCAGCAGTACGCGGCGCCATGCTCAATGTCCTTATCAATGCAGGCGGTCTTTCAGACAAAACCCTCGCTGAAAAGTTCATTTCCAAAGGGAAATCCATTGAAGAAAAGGCTCTTGCAGAAGAAGAAGAAATACTGAAGATTGTGAGTGAAAAAATGACATAATATGAAAGTACTCGTATTCTACACCAAACGCTTTGCCTACAAAACAGCAGAACAAAACCTAACTGATGAGGAACTGAAGGTTTTTTATCCCGACAGGTCTGTCATCAGACATCAGGAAGAACACAAAGATTGTATTACCGCTTTTATCCAGGTGGAGGCCGAAGATGAGGAACGTGATCTAAAAAGCAGGGAGAAAAAACTTGCCAATCATCTGAAATGGGTGGCGCGCAAAAACAATACAACCGATATTCTACTCCACTCCTTTGCGCATCTGTCGGCATCCAAGGCATCACTGCAATTCACAGCACAACTGTTTAATGCCACGCAGAAACGACTCAACAACGGAGATTACACAGCCTCTCAAACTCCGTTCGGATTTTTCCTGGATTTGGACATGGATGCACCGGGTTTTTCTATGGCCAGGGTGTGGGGAGATCTGTAATAGCTGTTAGCTCATAGCTCGTAGCTCATAGCTCGTAGCTCGTAGCTCGTAGCTGTTAGGGGTGAGGGTTTTGAGTTTTGAGTTTTGGAGTTCAGGGTTGGGGTACCTCATATTCCATCGAATCAAAATATGAGATTAGCACCCGGGCTTTAGCCGGGTGATTCATCAACCCGGCACAAGACTATTGCAGCCGGCTTCAAGCCGGCTTTTCAGATTATCCCCAAGAGCTATCTCATTCTGTAGAAGCCGGATTAAGCCGGCTATCACACTACCTGTCAATGCAATAATCACCCCGCTAAAGCAAGGTGCTAATCTCATTCCCTGAATATTTGGGAAATTCATTTGCACTTGGATAGAAAGAGCCCCATAAACAAATTTAAAACACCTAATCAGGTGAAATTGTAGCTGAGTTTTGAGTTTCAGGGCAACTTTATACGTCCTGCTTTCAACCCATAGCAAATTAAATCACTCACATTTCTCACCTATCCCACATTTATGCATCTGTAAAATGAATAATCCCCTTCATATTACTATTTTTGTGGCTCACCATTTAAATAATTACGAATTATGAAGCCAACATTATTGATTCTGGCAGCAGGAATGGGCAGTCGCTACGGCGGCCTGAAGCAAATGGACGAGTTGGGTCCGAATGGGGAATCCATCATCGACTACTCGGTATTTGATGCCATCAGGGCCGGATTTGGGAAAGTGGTTTTTGTTATCCGCCCCTCATTTGCAGAAGCTTTTAAAGAACGCTTTGATACCAGATTAAAAGGGAAAATCGAAACCGAATATGTTTATCAGGAACTGGAAAACATCCCACCCGAATTTTCAATACCCGAAGGACGCGAAAAACCCTGGGGCACAGGTCATGCCATGCTGATGGCCAAAGACGCAATCAATGAGCCGTTTGCCATAATTAATGCCGACGATTTCTATGGCCAAGAAGCCTATAAGAGCGCGGTAGACTTTATCAACAACAACCCGGCAGAAAATGAATATGCCATGATTGGTTATGCACTCAAAAACACGCTTTCGGAACATGGAACCGTTTCAAGAGGAGTATGCGAAACCGACAAAAACGGTTATCTTCAGGAAGTTATCGAACGCACAAAAATCGGCTGGGATGCCGGTAAAATATATTTCTTCGAAGGGGACAGCAAGACAGAATTAACCGGAAATGAGCCCGTTTCCATGAATTTCTGGATTTTCAAACCCTCTTTCTTCAATGAACTGGAAAAAGGATTCAACCAGTTTCTGGCAGAAAAAGGTCAGGAGATGAAGTCGGAATATTATTTCAATGTCAGGGCTGACGAACTCATTAAAGCTCGCGAAGCGACCACCAAAGTAATTGACACCGATGCCAAATGGTTTGGAGTTACTTATCAGGAAGATAAACCCATCGTTCAGGAAAGCCTTAATGCACTGATTAAAAAAGGCGAGTATCCTGCAAAGCTCTGGTAGATTAACAACTTTACATTTGAGCCCACTCCGAAAAGGCTCTTTGTTGCCAATATCTTCGTCTCAGGATTTTTTTAACCCTCATTGACAGAAAGTTAACTCCGGTTCAAAAATCCCCTGCGTCTCAATCCTGACAAAAAC
>Ga0163225_100106_pt1 | contig 26608 bp, 26 predicted proteins | sample MSEWel2016_04_06_2_FD_113145 | JGI IMG/M metagenome (GOLD analysis project Ga0163225, IMG submission 113145) | Subsurface microbial communities from deep shales in West Virginia, USA - MSEEL Well Study Marcellus 5H_2016_04_06 ... | reverse complement strand
TGACATTTCTGCCCTTTGGTTTGTAACTACTTCAAAGTTAGCAATTTATGACATAAAAACCACTGCTTTTTCTATTTTTTTATCCCCTTTTTTCAAGACTTGCAGAAGTGGGAAACTTCAGTTGATAAATAATACGAAATTATGCACTTTGGACACAAGGAATTTGGGTTTCATTTCTATAAGCGAATTTTTTTCTTCATTGGGATTTTTCTTGCGTTGTTGGTTCCCCGGGAATCTTACGGTTGTGATGAGCCCTCGGAGGGTAATTCAACCGACATTATTCCGGTATTCTTAGACTTTCCTTTTTTCAATCAGTATATCCGTGAATCATTACCTGTGATCAATTATGTTCGCGATCGGCAGGTTTCTCAGATTCATATTAAAATTAGTCGTCAGAGATCGGGGGCAGGAGGGGAGAATTATGTAATATCCTTTTTGGGACGTCAGCGGTTCGAGGGAATGAATAATGAAATCACTTTCTGGGCCCCTGCCTCCAATACCAGTGACGATACACGACGTGGATTGGTTGAGCGCTTAAAGCTGGGGCTGGCTCCTTATCTGGCCAATACTACCCTGAACAATCTGATTTCAGTTAATATCAACGACAGCCTCATGTCGATGGAGCGACAGCCGATGGAGGATCCCTGGAATAACTGGGTGTTTGAACTTTATGGCGGTGCCAATTTTTACAAAGAATCCTCTCAGAGTAAGTTCAACTCGCGATGGGGCTTTTACGCCGATAAGGTTTCGGAAGATTGGAAAATCAGGATGCGCCCTTATTTTAATATCAATCAAAGCACTTACAACTCTGAGGAGGAAGGGGATATTGTCAGCGACAATTATCGACACGGATTCGAAGGTTATATGATTCGGAGTCTTGGTCAACACTGGTCGGCCGGAGTATTTCTGGAAATGCTGGCCAGTACGTTTCATAACATGGAATTTAATATTGAACCCACTCCCGGAATTGAGTATAGCTTGTTCCCGTATTCCGAAGCAACCGAAAAAGCCATCACTTTTGCTTATACGATGGGTGCAGCTCAGAATTATTACCTGGAGGAGACCATTTTTCTCAAAAAACAAGAAACACTGTTTAAACAGGCCTTGCGTATTTCAATGGACTTCGATCAGCCCTGGGGCTCCCTGTGGGGTGGTATCAAAGGGTCTCATTATTTCCATGATTTTGATGCCAACAGGTTGGAGTTTTATTCCGGTTTTAGCTTGCGTTTGGTCAAAGGGCTTTCGCTCAATTTTCAGGGCGACCTGGATTTGACCAATGATTTGCTGACCATTCCTGCAGGAGATGCAACGCTCGAAGAATTGTTGTTGCAGGAGCGCGCTCAATCAACCAGTTATCAGATTTATACCAATGTGGGGATTTCTTACCGCTTTGGCTCTGAGTTTTCGAATGTGGTGAATACCAGGTTTTAATATCTGGTAAAAATTTATAGAATTTTTCAGCAAAAAAACTTCAGGTCTGAATGTCCTTGATACCATTGGGGAAAGCCACCTCAGTTTTTCTTTGTTAACGGTGAAATATTATCGGTTGTTAGTGGTTTTCTACTTTACATTTACCGGGTTACGGATAATTTCTTCAGTACAATTATTAAAAAGTAAAAAATACTTTTTAAATTAGCAGCGCTATAAGCCAAATGAAGAATAATCTGAATAGTTAACCATCAAATAATTCGAATTATGGCAAAAATTGAATCCCTTGAAAAAGCAATGAATGATGGCAATAATGATGCGTTTAAAAGGCTTTACGGGAATGACGGAGCCGAATTGAAGCGTCAGTCTGAACGCTATAGCGGGCTGATGAACGAATTCAAATCTATTTTTAAAACGGAGGATGTGGAGCTTTTTTCATCTCCCGGCCGCACCGAAATTGGTGGTAATCATACCGACCATAACTATGGACGGGTTCTGGCGGGGGCTGTTAACCTCGATAATATTGCTGTTGCCGCCAAAAACGGGAGTAATGTTGTTCGCATCAAATCGGTGGGGTATCCTGAGTTTCAGGTTGATCTATCGGATTTGGAACCTGATGAGAAGGAACATTATACTTCGAAGGCCCTGGTAAGGGGAATTGTGGCCAAAATGAAAGCCAATGGATATGAAGCTGGTGGATTCGACGCCTGTATTGAAGGACGTGTGCCTAAAGGGTCGGGACTCAGTTCTTCGGCTTCATTTGAGGTTTTGATTGGAGCTATTGTCAGCCATCTGTTCAACGATGGCAGAATGGATGCCGTGGAAAATGCAATTATCGGGCAGTGGGCCGAAAACAATTATTTTGGAAAACCTTGCGGACTCATGGATCAAACGGCTTGTTCGGTGGGAGGATTGATTACCATTGATTTTAAAGATCCTTCAAATCCGATTGTGAAACCGATTGATTTCGATTTTGTTTCTACCGGATATTCACTGGTCATTACCGACGTGGGGGGTGGTCATGATGACCCTGCTTCGCAAGCTGAGTATGCATCTCTTCCAACCGAAATGAAGTCGGTGGCCAAAGAGCTGGGAGCAGAGGTGCTTCGCGAAGTAACATTGGAGCAAATTGTGGATAAAATTCCTGAAATTCGCGAAAAAACCGGTGACAGAGCCATCCTGAGGGCTATTCATTTTCAGGGAGACAATCAGCGGGTAGCCGATCAGGTTAAAGCTCTTGAGAACGGGGATTTTCAGGCCTTCCTGCAAATGGTGGTTGAGTCGGGCCAAAGTTCCTATATGTACAATCAGAATATTTACGATATCACCCACAAAGAGGAGCAGGTGGTTTCAGTCGGACTGGCACTTAGCGAAATGGTGCTGAAAGGTTATGGTGCATGGAGAGTTCATGGTGGCGGATTTGGTGGAACCATCCAGGCATTTGTGCCTCAGGAGAAACTGGAAGAGTATGTGAAAACCCTCGAACATGTTTATGGAAAGGGAAAGTGCCACATCATGTTTATTCGACCCGAAGGAGCTATCAGATTGGCTTTGTAGGCGTATCTGTCTGAAGGAAGAGGACATTTTACGCAAAAAGGTGAAAAAAATCATGTTTCCTTTATTGGCATAGAAATAAAATATACTTTTGCGCGAAGCAGGAAAAAGAGAGCGGCTTATAGGAGGGCATCAATGTTTTGCCACACCTGATAATTGCCGGGTTGCGACAGAGTTCATCTGCCAACCCTCAATATCCTGCAAAGGCCCGTCATTGCGAACGTAGTGAAGCAATCTCAATTTTTTAACCGGACACCAAAGTAATAAAATATTAACCCTCTATTGATATTCGCTGAGATGGATAAAAAAGTTATAGGAATTGCCTCGGATCATGCCGGATATGACATGAAAGAAATGGCCAAAAAGTACCTTGAGGAAAAAGGATATACTGTGAAGGACTTTGGTGCATCTTTTGCAGAGAGTGCTGATTATGCAGATTTTGCACATCCCTTGGGGAATGCCATCTCGGATGGCGACTTGAAACGGGGAGTTGCCTTTTGTGGAAGCGGAAATGGAATCAATATTACTTTGAATAAGCACAAGGGTGTTCGGTCGGCTTACAGTTGGAATCCTGAAATTGCACGCCTTGGAAGAGCGCACAACGATGCCAATATTTGTGCAATGCCAGCCCGATTTCTGGAGGTAGAGCAGGTTAAAGAAATCATTGATGTATTTCTGAGTACAGGCTTTGAAGGAGGTCGTCACCAGAGACGAATCGAGAAGATCGATCTTTAACAACCCTATTTATCTGCGATTGATTGCATTTCTTGTAATTTGATTGTCTCCTCAAAAGGATTTATGATTCAATCAGGTAAAAAAAAGCGGTTCGCATCATCCGAACCGCTTTTTATGATCGTTCTCTTAACAAAAGATCCTTTTAAGGTCAAAGATGAATTTGACTAGTTTTAGTTTTATATTGTAGGCCGTTAAGTTTTTTACAAAAACTGCTGAATTAGCTTTTGTGCCTCTTGGTTGGTTAAATTATTGAGTTTCTGAGGGCACCGTTACTGTTTCCTGAACGATGGCTGATACCTGAAAAATACCCAGGGCATCGTTGCTGATGTTTCCGGTGATGGGAACGCCGGGAGGTGGAGAAAACGGATTGGAACTGACGCGATTTTTCTCCGCTGCCTGAACAAAGTCGTAATACTCTGTACTTACCGACAACACATAAACATCAATGGTATCGTTGGGATAGGCTATAATGTCATCAAACAGCATGGCATCTTCGAGCCACAGGTTGTTAATCAGTTGGTCGGTGTAATGCGACCATACCTGCACAGAATCATAAGCCACATTATTGATCGTATATTTAAGCAGGAATCTTTCGTCTTCAATTTCATTGTCCTTCATCCAACCTGTAATTTCATAAATATTATCTTCTTCATCCTCCCATCGGTCGTGCTGAACCTTTAATGAGTGCAAATTTACGGGTGGATGCATCTTGGATTGAGAGGTGTACCGCTCTCCATCAATTTCAATATTCAGATAATAGGTGATATCAACCCCGGGTTTGAACGCTTCGGGTGCCAGATACCGTCCGTTTTCGGTGTGTTCAAACACAAAAGTCCGGCTGTCATCGGAGACTGTTACCGTTGCATTATCAATGGTTTTAACTTCTGTTCCATCCATATAAGGTGCCGTGCGAGTCAGCTCAATTGTCCGATATTCGGGATGATTGCCCAATACGGCGTAAACTACCGGAAGCTCTTCGTTTAGGGTTACGATACCCGGATCAAAAGCGATGCGTTCACAGGCGACTGATGTCAGGATAAAGACAATTGCAGGAATTATTTTTTTGACTGTTGGTATCATAGCTTAATTTACTGTTTTCTGATGATAAAAACTTACTCTATTCTCTGGTTTCTAACTACTAACTATTTTCAAGTCCCTCTTGGGGGAATTTAGGGGGCCCCTAATTGTTAAAATTTAAAATTATAAGTCACCGAAGGCACAATGCGGAACATCACCATTTTGTAAGCATTGATTTTATTGGGTGTATCAGGATCTTCCTCAAACTGTACCGAATAAGCATTGGCCCTGTTGTATGCGTTGTATGCCCCAATGTGCCATTCACCCTGCCATTGGCGATCGGGCTTATCTTTTCCTTTGATGGTGACCGAAATATCCAGTCTGTGATAATCGGGCAGTCGTGCACTGTTTTTGTCACCATAGATGGGCAGACTCGAATCGGCGTGTCTGAATCGCATAGTGGGATAGGTGATGGGTGCGCCTGTCCTGTAGGTCCAGGCCGAAGAAACACCCACTCTTTTTGATATCTGGTAATTCAGGATAATGTTCAGGTTGTGGGGAATGTCGTAATTGGCCCGGTACTCTTTCCCGTCATTGATGTCAGGAAACCGGCGAAAAGCCTTTGACCAGGTATAACCGATCCAACCGGTGAGGTCGCCTTCATTCTTGCGCAATAGAAATTCGGCTCCATAAGCGTTTCCCTGTCCAAAACGGATGTCTTTTTCCAACTGGTTGTTGAGCATCAGGTTGGCATTGGGGGCAAAATCAATCTGGTTTTCCATCCATTTGTAAAAGGTTTCCACCGAAGCTTCGTAGGTATTGTTGCTGAAATTTCGGAACCAACCAACAGATACCTGGTCACAGATTTGCGGTTGTACATACTCCGATGCCGGAAACCAAATATCCAGGGGGGTGCCGCTGGTGGAGTTGGAGGCCAGCTGAATGTATTGGTAGGTTCGGCTGTAGGATGCTTTGAGTGAAGTTTCTTCGTTGAGCAGATAGCGGGCGCTTAATCGGGGTTCCCATCCGGTGTGGGTGTTAAAGATTTTGTTGTGCCCGTAATTTACCGTGTCGGTTACCTGAAAATTGTCATCGATGCGATAGGCAGTGGCTTTTCCCACATTCTGGAAGGCGGAAAACCGAAGCCCTGCATTTATTTTCAGTTTATCTCCGATATTTTGTTCTCCCAGCAGATAAACTCCATATTCCAGGGCTTTATTGTCCGGGACTTTATAATCGCTTTCCCGGTTGGATACTTCAAAACGTCCGGGTTGAATAAAATGGCGAATGGCCTGACTGCCAAATCGCACGGTGGTGGCTGGGGTTAACAGCCAGCTGAAATCGTATTTGGCACTCAGATTTTCCAGATAGGAGGTCCAGTCAAAGGAGGGGCTACCTGTATTTACTTCAACCTGATAGTTGTATTTGCTGTAAAGCAGGGTGAGGTTGGAAAACAGTTGGTCGGTAAAAAGGTGGTTCCACCGGGCGGTGAAGGTGGCATTTCCCCAGTTCATGCCCATTTCGTCGGCATACCCATATTTGTCTTTTCCAAAGTATCCGCTCAGGAAAATGCGGTTGTTGCTGTTAATTTCATAATTCAGTTTGGCATTAAGGTCATAGAAAAACAGTTTGTTGTTGCTGATCGATGAGTCGGGCGACAGTTTCAGGAAAATATCTGCATAAGTGCGTCGCCCTGATATAATAAATGAGCCTTTGTCTTTTTTTATGGGGGCTTCCAGTGTCAAACGACTTGAGATGATGCCAACGCCTCCTTCGGCACTGAACTCTTTTTTGTTGCCGTCGCGCATTTTTACGTCGAGCAGTGAGGAAAGTCGACCGCCTGCCGAAGCAGGAATGTCTCCTTTGTAGAGGGTTACATCTTTAACGGCATCAGAATTAAAAACCGAGAAGAATCCCATGAGGTGACTGGGGTTGTAAACGGTCGCTTCGTCCAGAAGAATCAGGTTCTGATCCATGCCGCCGCCCCGGACACTGAAACCGCTGCTGCCTTCCACTGGTGTCTGGATCCCGGGCATCATCTGAATGGATTTCATCAGATCCGATTCTCCAAAAATCACCGGTAAATTCTTCAGGGTTTTGGCATCCATCTGAACCATACTCATCTGCGTGCTTTTGATGCTGTGGTCGCGTGCGCGTCCTTTGATCTCTACTGCTCCCAGTTCTATTGTGGTAGGTACCAGATCCACATTAAGTTTAATCTTGCCTTGAACATCAAGTGATTCCTGATGCGTGGCGTAACCGACAAACCCATATTCAAGATTGTAACGGCCTGAGGGAATGGTGAGCGAATAAAATCCATAATCGTTGGATATAGTTCCCGCCTGCAGTTCTTTTACGTAGATGGTGGCTCCAATAAGTGTTTCGCCTGTATTCTTGTCTTTTATATATCCGCTGATGGTATTGTTTTCCTGTGCCGGGGTAAGGGAGATGCAAAAGAAGAGGAGAAGGATACTCGAAAAAAGATATGACTTCATAAAATGGTATTAGGTCTTTTTTTTATTTTATTCTCATACAAAAGTAGGGATAATTTATAGTTTTTGGGAACAGAATTGGATGAGTAACCTAATGCACCCGGTGAATCGCGAAAGTAGTGGACTGGATATTTTGTTACCTTTACGGCGAAATAGACACCCCAAATCCTCCAAGAGAAACTTTCCTGGTGAAACGAGCATGGAACTTTTATTTCTCTAATCTGCCACTATCTGCCCCGATTTATCGGGGGAAAGGGCATGTATAAAAAAAAAAATCGCGAGTTCTATCCGACCTTAATAAATAAATTTTATACTGATGAAAGGAGGGTTTTTTCGAGGTTTGAACTTCGAAATGATTAAAGGGAGGGTAAGGTGACAGGGTGATAAGTTATTGAGACTTCTCTAAATTTATTGTTCATTTGATAACTGTTCATTGATAATTGATAATTGCTCATTGTTCATTGATAACTGTTCATTGATAATTAAAACATGTGGCTAATACTAACACTTGCATCTGCATTTTTTCTGGGGTTTTACGATATTCTTAAAAAGGTTTCATTGAATGAGAATGCCGTGTGGCCGGTGCTGTTTTTTGGGGCACTCACCAGCAGTATCATATTTCTTCCGTTGCTGATATTGTCGAACCGGGGAATTCTGGAAGCCGGTGATATCGTTTATGTACCCCATCTGACTTCGAGGGAGCATTGGATGGTGTTGCTGAAAACGGCTATCGTTCTTACTTCCTGGGTGTTTAATTATTTTGCTTTGAAACACTTACCGCTTACGATTGTGGCACCCGTCCGGGCTACCGGTCCGCTGTGGACTTTAATGGGTGCCATCATTATTTTCGGAGAACAACTGAGTGTATTGCGTTGGTTGGGTTTGTTACTGACGCTCTTCTTTTTCTTTCGTTTTTCCACAATAGGAAAGCTGGAAGGGCTTTCATTTCGCAATAATAAATGGATGTGGTTTGTCATTATAGGCACCCTTGCCGGGGCTGTCAGTGCCCTTTACGATAAGCACATTCTTCGTCAGATGGACCGGGTGGCCGTACAAGCCTGGTTTTCTTTCTATCAGGTGGTATTGTTGCTTCCCATTTTGTGGATTGTTCGTCGCAAGCGGCCATCGCGAACACCTTTCTTCTGGCGGTGGACGATTCCGCTCATCGGACTCTTTCTGGTTATTGCCGATTTCTTCTATTTCTATGCCATCAGTGAGCCCGAATCGCTCATTTCAGTCATTTCAGCGCTCCGCCGCAGCAGCGTGATTGTTCCGTTTGTGTTTGGTGCGCTCATGTACGGGGAGAAGAATGTGAAGAAGAAGGCTGTCTATCTGGGAGGAATTTTGGTTGGTATTGTGTTGCTGTTGATGGGGTAAAATTATGGGGTGATTTTTCTTGAAGTTTTGATTTTAGAAATACTTCTTTTTGAATGAAGAATACGAAGAAGTTGGATTTCTTTCCGGGTAATTCGGTAAATAATTAAATGGGCATCAAGAATAATCCATCTGTACATTCTTGATTTAGTTCTGAGATATCGGCATTCAGGAAAAATGAGATAATTCTCTGGCAGCTTTTCTATCAACATCCAAATTTCATCTTCATATTTTGCAGCCTGATTGTCTCCAAATACATACTGCCCATGCTGGTAGATATCATCCAGGTCAATTAAGAATTCCTTTGAAATGGCTATTTTTTTAGGGCTCTCTTTTTCCGCCATTCCTTTAGAATTTTCTTTGATTCTTCTATTGTATGGAAATGTCCTTTTTCTGCTTCAGAGATGCCTTTCTCAAACTCCTTTTGAGAAAGGGGTTCACCTGGTAAAGACCATTCATTCGTTGTTGTTTTTTTTTCTTGAATGCTCATAATCAAAGATTTTCTTGAAACAAAGTTAAGGAAAATACACCTGACTATCAAAACACAAAAAACACCACAACCCCAGCTACAGCAATAAAGGCCCCGACAACTTCTTTGGTGGTTATATTTTCTTCCATTGTGTTTATGTTCGATGAGGTTTTGAAAAAAATGTATGAGTGTAGTATAAAAAGGTATATTTTTGCCAAAATCAAGGCTTTGAAAATTTTTGTACCAGAGTTAACCTGTTGTTAATGAGGATTCAAAAATTTTCATTAACGAAGAGTTTGGCAATAAAGATGCTTTTTAGACTGGGCTCATGTATTGTTAAATATCCCTTAACATTTCGTTTTATTTTGGACTTTATTTTTTTTTTTTACATATATTTGAATTATTAACCTTAAAACCCCATTGCAAATGTTAACCCAGGCACCCAATTCTTCTTACAAATTTTGTTGTTTTGATAGCAATTCTTTGCTTTCTGTAATTCTTGCTCCCAAAGGAGAATGGTTTTGCAGGTTCTTTTCTAAAATTCATTATCCGCTTATTTCTATCCTGTTTTTACAGGAGAAACTCATTTTATCTTTTATTCTTTTCTGTTTAATATTTTCAGTTGAATTATAAAAAAATCCCATTCTCCGATTCGGAGAATGGGACATTTATTAAAACTATTTATTAACGGGGTTGCAGCCCCATCAAAAATGTAAAGTTATGAAAAAAACTAATTGTTTGGTGAGTTCCTTTATTATTGTACTCACTTTGTTTAGTTGTTCTCAATTGGATTTTGATGAGGAGTTAAGACACTGATAATCCTCAATTACGACCTTTAAAAAGTACTAATTTGCGACCAGCTTTACCCAATACTAAAACGTCCACTTCAATTTCAAGTACAACGTATTTATGGATGAATTGGGGTTACAATGGTAGTTATGATAATAGTAAATATACATTAACCGGTGATTGGAGAACTTCCTCTGCCACTAATTTCCAATATAAAAGAGAAATAATTGTAGGATTCAGAAAAAAATAGATACAGTCCATAACTATAATAATTTCGAAATCGAGGTTGTCCGAAACGTCTAAATTTAATGTCACTTTGAGCTTGTAGGAGAATTTGTTAAACAGATTTTATACTGCGATCAGCATGACACTGTTTTTGTACTTTATACTTTTGGGGCGGCCTCATAAAAGGAATAGTATGATTTTTCAAGTTTGTTTTAAATTTACAAGCATTAAAAGTTTATTTATTGTGCTATTTTTCGTAGGTGCTATATCTTGTGATAGAAAGAAGGAACCTGAAGGTAATTATTTTTTAGAATTTAGACCTAGGGAATGCAATTTTATCTTCGCCGTTCCTGGTTATATAGAAAAAACAGTTTATCAGGGGAACACCTATTCTGATTATAAGTTTTATTCGGAAACTAATTCTTTTCCGCCACAGAGTTTCTTTCTAAATGTTGAAACTCACAATATGAATATCGAAAAATTGTTTTCCGAATTGGAAGATGCTTATAGCGAAGTGTCCTTAAATCTGGATGAGCCTATTCCCGATCTTGAAACACAGATTGAACTCAATTATCGAAAAAAAAATGCCACTTCCAGTGACTTGAAAAGTGCTTTAGATTATACTGCTATGATTGTGATGGAATACCGAATTGACGGGGTCAGGAATTTCAAAATATCAGCCTTGGATAAATTGTTTGATCAGGAACCGGGCACCTCTTTGAATGAGTATTTCAAAATTATCCGTTACGATCCTGATTTTATTGCGTCGTCCGATACTCACAATCTCCTGTATGGATTTTCGGATAAGGACAAGCCCGAAGCTATTGATGAATGGTTGAGTTTATCCCCTTTGTCCCCTGCACAGATGTATTTCGCTTTTAGAGAGGTGCCAGATGATTTACCTGATTCTATTCAATTTGTTGTGGAGATGGAAACGGACAAAGGGAAAGTACTTAGAGATACCAGCCAGGTTATTCAGTTTAACAGATAAGAGGCTCTTGATGGAGAATAAAATATTTTTGCTGATCTGGTTGCTGTTGGTCATTTTGCATCCTTCGTGCGTAAAGGATTTGCCTATTGATCCTGCCGTGGGTGGAGAAGTGGTTGTCAATTGCATATTAACGAGTGATACTATTCAAACTGCAAGTGTGACCCGCAGCGTGCCCATTGACGAAAGTTTTATTTTCAGGGAAGTAAAGGATGCTGAGGTTGAATTATTGGCCGAAGGTGAGTCTGTGGGGTATTTTGAAAAAACAGGGTACGACCATTGGGAACTCAATTATCGTCCCGTGGGAGGTACGTCTTATCAGTTAGTGGTGACAGTGCCGGATGAACCGGAGATAACAGCTGCCACAATAATGCCATACTACAATGATGTGCGGAGGGATCAGGCCAGGGATACCTATCCAACAAAGAATTTTATTCAGTATTCAGGTCAAAGCCCATTTTGGATGTACGCTTTGTCAGCCGATTCGGAGATTGAAAATTATCAAAAACCGGGGCCCGGTGTTACGCTGAAATCCGGCATTGGAACAGATCATCCCAATGCCGATCGATTCAATCAGGAGGGTAATTTGCTCGATATTCTCCCAACCGCCACAACTCCTGCTTTTGAATATTATATAAGGGTTGATTCTATTTCGCCTATCGATGAAAATGGAATTCCTTTTCAACTTCAAACCAATTATGGACAATATAATTTTGTGGTTATTCGGACTGCTTCAACGGAGTATGATCAATATTTAAAATCTTCTTTGCAAAAAATGGAGTCCTATACTGATGAAGAGGATCCGGGACAATGGTTTGATGAAAGACGAATATATTCTAATGTGAATAACGGAACCGGAATTTTTGCCGCCTGTGCAGATATTTATTTTTTCTACCATGACCCAAATTAGATTTTTATTTTCATTTTTTTCCCTTTTATTTTTTAGTGTTTCTTCATTTGCTCAAACAAATGCTTTGAGTTTTCAGCCAGAAGGCGATTCAATAAGGCATTTTGAGCTGAAAGGGGTAGATGTTTACGGCAAACAAATTCATCGGCGAAACAATGTTTATCGGTATTCACCACTAATGAGCCGTACTCTTATATCTTTATCCGGCGAGACGGATGTTATTCGTTATATCGGGACGTTGCCGGGGGTATCGCAGGGAATGGAAGGTGGGTCAGGATACTTTGTCAGAGGAAGTAACAGTGGTAACAATCGTTTGGAATTGGATGGTGTTCCGGTTTACGGAGCTACTCATCTGTTTGGTCTGTTTTCGGTTTTTCCGCAAGGAATTATTGAAGATGTTGATTATCGAAGCGGCCGTTTTCCTGCCAATTCAGGTAATTATCTGGCTTCTTTGGATAGAATCACCACTGACCGGCAGGTAGAGAAAAAATTTCATGGCAGTGTGGAGTTGTCTCCTCTGATGGCAGGAGGTTCTTTAAAAGGATTTCTGTCTGACCGTTTGTCAATAGTTGCTTCCGGCAGAATTTCTCTCTTGGGAACCGAATATCGGCTTATTAAAGCAATGGCGGGCTTGGAAGACGATGTTAAAATTACAGTGGGTGATGCTTTTCTAAAATTGAATTACCAGTTGAATGAAAAGCACCGGTTTGCCGCAAGTGGTTATTTCAGCAACGATTATTTTAATATTGAAAGTGATGCGATGGTTACCATGAACTGGGGCAACCAATTGATGCGATTTGCCTGGGATTGGAATGTGTCAGAAAATACCAGGCTTCAAACCATGGTGTATGGCAACTATTATCATTCTGGTCAGGAACAAAAAGACTACAATGAAGATGACCTGACGGGTGAATTGAAATTGCACTCCTCCATTGGCGAAATGGCTGCACAATCCCGGATTGTTAATAAAGGTGATCGAATCTCTTATGAAGCAGGTGTAAAATACAATTTTCAATTACTCAAACCGAGGTCGGAAAAAATATTGGTTCAAAAAGATGATTTTAATACCCGGAATAACTCTTTTGAAACAATAATTATTTCCGGATTTGCTGAGGCTTCTTATCGTTTCAATCGGTTGGAACTAACGGGTGGTTTGAGAAATTATTTTTATCGTCTGAAGGAGGATGAACTTTTTGAACTTGACTTCAGGGGGGCCGTATCTGCTCACTTGTCTGACAAATACGGGATAGAGTTTAGTTATGATCAGCTCACTCAGTTTCATCACATTTTAGAAAGTCTGCCGGTGGGATGGTCTTTGGATGTTATGATTCCTTCTACTAATGGCTTTAGTCCGGAAAAAGCAAATCAGTATTATTTGGGTGGTTTTGGGGAGTATAAAAAGTGGATTTTTTCAGGAGGTGCTTATTATAAAGAAATGAAAAATCTTGTCAGGTATGAAAATCCATCGACTGTTTTGGGTGGGCAAAACAGTGACTGGTATTCGGATGTAATAACCGGGAAAGGAACCTCTTATGGCATTGAAGTAAGAGGTGAACGAAAAGGAGAATATTGGGATGGGGCTTTTTCCTATACACTTTCCAAAAGTGACCGTACATTCGCGGAAATCAATGATGGAGTTTCCTTTCCCTTCAGGTTTGACAGGCGTCACATGTTTAACACCAATGCCTCAATAACAACAAAGACCTCCAGTACGAGAAATCAGTTTTTTAATATTGCTTTTTCAATGACTTCCGGAAACAGGGTAACTATTCCGGTGTCTATGTATAAAGGAGTTGAACCGCCATACTGGAGTCAGCGCGACAGAGGTTTATATGTTTCTCCCCGGAAAATGGAAAATGCTCTGTACCGGCAGAAAATCGGAGAAGAAAATGGATATCTTCTTCCTTCTTATGTCAGACTGGATGTGGGATATACTTTTCAGAAGAAAAAGGAAAAATATACCCGAAGTCTGACTCTGGGTATTTACAATGTATTGAATCGCAAAAATCCATATCTTGTTTTTCATGAGGACGGGCGATGGCAACAATTAAGTATTTTTCCATTGTTCCCATCTGTAAAATGGCTGGTGGAGTTTTAAAACACAAAAAACACCACAACCCCAGCCACAGCAATAAAGGCTCCAATCACCTCTTTGGTGTTGATTTTTTCTTTAAAAATATAGCGTGCCGGCAGGATAATCATTACGGGCGTTAGGGCCATTAATGTGGAGGCAATTCCGGTGGTGGTGTATTTTACGGCAAGCAGGCTGAATGAAACGCCCAGAAACGGGCCAAAGAAAGCTCCGATACCGATGCGACCCATAGCCGGTTTGTTTTTGAGGGCAGTCCACACATTGCCCCATCGGCGCCAGCCAAAAAAGACAAGAATAAAACCAACGATACCGGCAATCACTCTTATTTGAGTGGACATAAAAGCATCCAGATCGCCCATGCCCAGTTTACTCAACACCAACCCCAGCGCCTGACCGGCAGCACCGCCAAAAGCCAGCAGGAGCCCGGCCAGTGGGAAGTTGAGCGACAGACGTTTCCCTTTTAGGGGGCGTCCCAGAATAACCAAAGCTATACCTAAAATGGTGAGAATCATGCCAAATGTGCTGATAAGTGTCATTTGCTCACCCAGTATGAGCCAGCCAAAAAGTGCTGCCAGGGGAGGAGTGAGGGCCATGATGAGCATGGATACCCGGGCTCCAATGACCACAAAAGCCTGAAAAAGCAGAAGGTCGCCAATAACAAACCCTACCAGTCCTGATAAACTAAGCCAAAACCATGCATGCATCCCCGCATCTACGGGCCAGAAATGTCCGCGCGTGATGGTGGTAAATATACCAAGCAATACCAACGCCATTACCAAACGGATGAGGTTGACCGACAACGACCCGACTTTCTTTCCGGCCGATTCGAACGCCATACTGGTGGCCGTCCAGCAGATGGCAGTTACCAGGGCTGCCAGTTCCCCCAAATGTGTGGTAATATATTCCATGCGAATTTATTTCTGAACTTTGCATTGTTTGAGGTGTTAAAGAAAGTAATTTTGGGGCGAATAAAATTCCAATAGTCTGCTAAAAAAGCCTAAACGCAGAGATGTGAATATGCAATGATTTTATTATCAGAGAGTTGTGGTCAATTATCGCTGCCTTGCAAGCAGTTTGAAATTAGGTGTATGTAAAAAGCCTTATGGGAATGTTGTTTCTAACAATAATATCATCATAGAGATTAGTTATTTAAGGAATGAAATACCTTTTGGGCATTTATGATGAATGGTGTGTGGCTCAACTGGGTGCTACTTGATGGGTTTTCGGCACACATTCGGAAAGACCGGTTGGAAACAATGGAGCAATTGTCGGACGGTAATCAATGTCGGTAATACTTCTGGTGGATACACATACCGACCTGGTTCGCATTACCGGTGGCATTGTGGAGGAGTACGAGTAGGCAGAGGCTTGGTGCAGAGGGCATAGAGCACAGTGCAGGGGGAACGGTTATAAGGGGAATATGGTATTCGCTCATAGCTGTTAGCTCTTTCAACAAATCAAAATTCATAACTCAAAAAGTCCCCCTTGGGGGGATTTAGGGGGCCAAGCAAAAGCCCCGGCAGAACTTTTCCTGCCGGGGCTTCTCTTCAGGCAACTTCACTTCCTTCAAAAACCCAAAGATAGAAAGCGTTTATACCAATTATTTAATGAATTTAGTGTAAACGTCACTGTGTTCCTTTACACTATTCATTAATAGATCGGCATAATACCAAACACAAAACACAAAATGTAATTGGTATTACTTACAGTCACATTCACCGCCACAGTTGCACTCATGCGAATCGTCGGTTTTGCAGCCGCAACTTCCACCGCATGAACATTGATGTTCCGGTGCTTTTCCTGCATAAGTGTATCCCTGTGCGATGTCTTGTTCGTTTTGGTGTCCCATTGTATTAATTTTATTTCTATGATTTGATTACATCACAAAGTAAAGCACAATAAATTGAAAAATCAAGACAAAATTGTCCGAAATAGGTTTTTTATTTGTTTTGAAGATCTATTTCTCTGGATATCCATTCTGTAATTTAGCTTGGAGAATGAACAAAAACACCCTGTATCTTTTCTTTATCAATCATCCCAACCCCGACAAAGCTGGTTTTATGCCTGTGGCAGGAGATTACGGATTTATTTTTAACTTTGGAGAAGATTACAGGAATAACTTTGAGATTCTGGCTCACGAGCTTGCCCACGTTCGTGTACACTTAGCTTCTGCAAGGTACGTCGCAGAAGGTTAGTGTGAACAATCCCGATTGGTTTCGGGAGGGCCTTTAACCTACGTCATCCTTTTAGCCCGGAAAGCACCTATCAGCTGACCAAAGGTTCCACCGATAACCTGATGGATTACGGAGTTCCCGAACAAGGTACAGAGCTGTGGAAACACCAATGGGACTTGATTCATAACCCGGAAAACGTGCTGTTTGCGTGGACCCAGGGGGAGGAAGAAGGGGCTTACATTGAATTACTATGTAACGATATTAATATAACCAATTTTCCAGAAGGACATTTCAAAGATGTTCCTTACAACATGGAAAGATTGATTGGCTTCATCGAAGATAATTCATTGTGGATAAATAAGTTTACAGAAGACATTTTGTCGGATGTCAGAGACGAAATTGTTGAGGAATACCATTTTTCTAAAAGACCGAATTCCAATGTTTATAGTTTTAATGAAGATTTAATGGTTACGGAGACTCATGTTCCTTCTGCCGATGAATGGAAGAAGAAAAAAAATCATTTTGATTTGTTGTATCAAAGTTGGGACGGTTTATTATTTGAATCAACAAGAGCAAAAGCTTGTGAGAAGTACGACAAAGCCCAAGCCCAGAGCCAACGGACCTCAGACATTAAGCAGCTTACCGATTATTTTGTTAGCATTCCGGAAGATTTTGTTTGGTTGGACGGAACAGAAAGGGATATTCCTGATCCTCGGACATATTATAACTCCACTTTGGGTAAATACAACCTCGAAGCTTTAAAAGAGGATTTAAGAAAAGCTGTTATAAATAAAAACCAAGAGCTTGTAAGTGGAGAAATGGAACAGGCAACCAACCTTGAGCTTAGGTATCAGGCATTACTCTCAAGTTATGGTGAATACATGTATAATATTGGTTGTAATGAAATACCTGAAATTACAGCCGCACAAAAGAGTAAAGTTAAACAGGAATTTTATAAGCTTTGGGATAGTGAGGACAACTTAGGGTTTCATTGGAAGTGGTATACTTTGAAACAAGACCGATTGGAAAGAGAGAAACAAAAACTTTTAGACAGATTAGCTGCAGAACAGGCAGTTAGATTATACCTGAATCAGAAAGAAAGGGATGCAGTTTATGCAATGGTTGGTGGAGGAGCTGGTGCTGTCTCCGGTGTTTTATTTATGATTGTCTTTCCTCCAAGCACTGTTGCAGGAGTCATATGGGGAATAGCAGATCTTGGAGTATCAGCGGCAAGCTTTGCTGAAGGATATAACATGTATAAAGATATACAATCAAATGCTTTTGACCCTAATAGAAAATACAATGTTGTAGAAGGCGTTTGTTATAATCTTTCAGAAGAACATGGGGCATTAATTTTTGATTTATCGAGTATTGTTTTAGGGGTAAGAGCAGCTAGCGGTAATTTTAGAAATATAAAGAGTATTGAGAACATTTCAGGGAATGAATTAAAGGTTATTATTTCAGGAATCAATGGTGGATTAACTGCTGTTACAGTTGGCGATAAGACGTTTACATTATTAAATGAGTAGTTTTATGAAAAGAGTTAAAGGTTCTCGTTTTTCTGGAATCATGGGGTTTATGGTTGTTGGCATATTAACAGTTGTAGTTTTATATAAATATGAAAAGCCCATTTTCTTTTCTTTGGGAATATTTTCAATAGTTTGTGGCCTATATCTTATCTCTATTCTTTCTTGGCATAATTATTTTATTTATACTGAAAATGAGTTGTTTGTTAAAAATAATTGGAATCCATTTTTTTATAGGCATCTTTCTATATTTGAGATTGAGGATATAGAAATTCGAAATGAAGCATATATGGGACTTGTAGTCAAAATAACATTAAAAAATGGGAAAAGATATTCGTTTCACACAAGTGCATCACGTCAGGCTCTTGAAGAAATGATTTCAGATATCATGCAACTTAGAAAGGAATAATAAAATTATGATTTTGAATAATATTTTCTTTCTGAAGCCATGTTGCCTGTAACTTTGTGGTTTTCAACTGCAAAATGTTTATAGCAAGCCGAGTTTTAAAAAAGATATTCTGTTGCTTATTGCAATTAAAATTAAAATGTGCGAATCTCATTTATAAAATTGACTGAATCTTCCTCTTAGCAATAAACGCATCAATAACCGAGAAAACATGTTCCTGGTCTTCTTTCGAAAAACGGCTGACTTCCAAAATCCGGTTTAGGCTTGTTTTGTCGATTTCCACATCGGTTTTACCAACCAGGTAATCCAGAGATACTTCCCGTTAGTGCGAATTTGTAATTCGTGCTACTCTATTTTTCATTTCCCTTTTGGCGCAAGTTTGTGGCTCGTGCCATTAATATTCAATGTGTAGCACTTCAAAGTTCTTTCATTATTTATACCACAAATTCTTATCTTGTGTTACTTAACACATTATTTCAATGTCTGACAAATACAAGATACACGACAATAGCAAAGCCTATTTTTTAACGTTAACAGTGGTTGGATGGATTGATGTTTTTACTCGTAAAAATCACAAACAAACACTTTTTGATTCCTTGCGGTGGTACTGCTAAAAAGAAAAAGGACTTGAGTTATATGCTTATTGCTTAATGCCAAGTCATTTACAGATTATAGCCAAAGCAGTATCAAAGGAAAACACATTATCTGAAATTTTACGCGATTTCAAAAAATTCACATCTAAAGCTATTGTTCAATTAATAATCAATGAGCCGGAGAGCCGACGTGAATGGATGCTCGCTCACTTTAAAGAAGCTGCTGAGAACCTTAAAAACGTAAAAGATTATAAGTTCTGGCAAGATGGTAATCATGCAGAAATGATAGAGTCCAATAAGCTTTTTGACCAAAAGCTAAACTACATTCATAATAACCCCGTAAATGAGCAAATTGTAGAAAGACCTGAAGATTATTGGTGGAGTTCGGCACGTAATTATGCAGGGTTGAGTAATTACTTGGAAATTGTAAAGGAATCGGTAAAATTGGAGCGGATTTAAGTTGAAAGGTGGCCCGAGTTGCCGCTCGGCTATGCCGCTTTGCTTGCAAAGAAACTCGCGCCATCGGGTAGTCACATGACTTGAACAACTTTATATAAGCATTGATGGTATTACGAGAAATACCTATCGTCTTTTCAATCTTACGATTACACACCCCATCAAGGTGCAAAGTGATTATCTGTTTTAAATCCATTGGATTAAGCTTATTGGCCATATCACTTTTTTTATGCGAGATAGCAGTTTTTGCTTGACCTTCCAAAGTGGCACAAATTGAACCGAAATAAATGGCACAAAACGAAACGTGGCCCGAATTAATTATTCGGTAAAATTGGCACAAGTTGAACTGAAATCACTGACGTAATTACTCCGAGGATACTGGCACAAAACGAAACGTTTTATCCACTTGTTCCACAAAAAGCGCCTAATCCGCGGCATGTCCAGAATAAAAGCCAAGATAAAACGCTCCCGACCAAAGTGCGGGACAAGTTATGAACCCATTCTCATAAACATGGCACAAATCCATGCAAGCACCTTTACGGGCTGGCTCAAACATTACAACCTGAGAGAAGTGCAATACATGGCCGGCCACAAATACGTAAGCAGCACCGAACGCTATAGAATGGACACTCTGGAGGATTTACAGAACAATAGTCCGTTAAAAAAAACATAAATGCAAAGACGCAAAGACGCAAAGTTTTATCATGAGAGAGTTATGCATCATGTCGCGAAATGTGTAAACCATTAATTATCAGGTGCTTCTAAAAGTTTAACGGAGTGTTGACAGAAAGAACTGGAGAAATATAATCCTTTAAAATGAAAAACAAATGAGAGAATTTATCATTAACTTTGTAAAGCACAAAAGTTTTATAATTATGAATGCAGCAGAAATAAAACTGGACTTGTTCCGAAGGTTGGACAACTTGGACAATCAAAGACTGGAAAAGGTTTATACTAAAATTATTAACCTAATAAATACTGACAATCCTGGAAAGGATGTGTTATCGCCGGAAATCAAAGCTGCTTTAGATGAGGCATTAGAAGACAGTAAGAAAGGAAGGGTATATGCTCATGAAGAAGTTATGCAAAAGACAAAAGAAAAATACCCAAACCTTTTTAAATGAAAACAATTAAATGGACTGATGCAGCTTTAAACAGCTACCATGAAAATATTGATTACCTACTACGGGATTGGACAGAGAAAGAAGCATTAAATTTTATCGATGATGTTGAAGGAGTCTTGTTTAATTTGAAAAAGGGGACTGTAGAATTTAAAGAAAGCAACTACAAAGGCATCCTGGAATGTGTTGTTTGTAAACAAATTACCCTGTTTTACAGACATCTTGACAACAACAAAATAGAACTTCTATGTTTTTGGGCTAACTATAATGACAATAAGAAATTAAAATTTTAAACCCACCGCACAGACCCGGTAAAGCGGTGTTTTCCGTCTTGCGGGACAAGCACTCATCGTCTGTCAGTAAAAAAACACGCCAAACCGTCCGGTCCTTGTTTTTAAAAAGAAAGTTCTATAAGGTAAAAACAAGCACCGGCCTCCCTTCGGTTTGATTTTCCAGTTTTTGTTTCTAACTTGAAGCAGAAGCCTTTATTGTTGAATTTCCAGGTTTTTGTTTATGGCTTTAACATATCATCAGCAAAAGTTTATTAATCGTTTGACTATTGGGCTTTCAACTATGGGAGCCGGTTTTACTATACGTGATATTCTGTATAATTTTAGGCAGTCATTTAAATCATTCCGGCGTTTCTTTAAAGCTGTCTGGAATTTTAGGAGTTTCGATTATACCTCAACATTAAGTGTTTTGGAAGTTTGTTTAAAGATGCAATTAGAGAGTTTCCAAGCTGAAAGTGCATTTAAAGAAGTGGACGAAACAAGATTACCTAAAGAAGCACAATTACAAAGATGTTTACAATTGCTGGATAACATAATGAAGGATGATTATTCAGAACGCTGTGGCTATGACCATAATTTCGAAGTTTTTTTCCTGCCAATTGAGGGCTCTACTTGCAGTACAATGGAAAGTACTGCGACTAAAGAACAAAAAAATCACAACAGAAAAGTAAGAGAAAAGGCTAATGAACTTCAAGAAGCTGAATGGAATGAATTAATGGATATTTTGCGTTCCAATCTAAGAAATTATTGGACGTAAGTGCAATCATAGCCTGCTTACGGAGGTGTAAAATGATAATAGTTACCAGTCGTGAGTTCCGGGATAATCAAAAAAAGTATTTTGATATGGTTGACAAAAACGAGCAAATAGTTGTCAAGCGGAAGAACCGTGCCTACAAGCTTGTTCCAGTCACCGATGACAATATGCTTGTGGATATTCCAAAAGAATTTAGGTGTGACCCTTATGAGGTTAGTCCCAGTGGCGACATGTTTTGGGCTGATAAGCGAAATGTTGAGAAAGTCAAAAAGGCGATTGAGGATAAAGAAATTGCCTTACGCCTGACTTCAGTGGATGAAATTAAGAACTTCCTGGACGGCCTGTAAAAGGTACACACTCGACATTACCGACAGGGCAAAAAAGGATATTGCTTCACTAAAAAAGAGCGGAGGGAAGGCAGTAACCAATAAAATTGAAAAACTTCTGCAGTAGCTAATAAAGCACCCCAAAACCGGTACAGGTCAAGTCGAACAATTAAGAGGTAACATGCAAGGATAATGGTCAAGGAAAATAGACAAAAAGAACCACCTTGTTTACACCATTAATGATAAAATTGTAACTGTAGAAGTTGTCTCAGCCAAGGGGCATTATGGTGATAAATAAGAACAATCCTTTTCCTCTTCTATTTGGATACTTATGGATACAATTTAGTTATATCCATAAATCCCCCGCACTGGGTCGGTAAAGTCTGTGATTTCGTCGTCTTAACTACTGTAGTTCCCAGCTTCAAAAAAAAATGATGCGCTTAAATTTGTCAGAATTCCACCTTCAACAATCAATCAAAAACCGGATATTTTTTATCTTTAATGAAAAGATCCTAATCCTATTCACAAAATTTCAGAGCAAAAGACAAAATGGGTTGTATTCATAACCGATTATCCGGGCGTCGATGTCTTGAGTTTGCCTGCAAAGACTGTTTAAAATGGTAGCCTGGAGACTTCAGGAGGGTAAACGACAAAGCTACTGCTCCGCTTTGCCGCTTTTTGAGTTTACGAAATTCCGGTTTATCGGGAGCGCATAGAAATGTTGCTGAGCGGACAGAAATATCATCCTTCAAAATAAAAACTGTTGATTTTGCAACTAAATATAGTTACATTTGTGTTGTGTCAAAAAGAGAAAAGTTAATAGCCCGTTTTTTGACTATGCCATCTGATTTTCATTATGATGAAATGGTTAAGTTTTTAGGCTATTTTGAATTTAGAGAAGTAAGGAAAGGGAAAACTTCGGGCTCCCGGGTTAAGTTTATGAATCCAGATGGATTGCCCATAATGCTTCATAAGCCGCATCCATCGGGGATTATGAAGCAGTATCAGTTGAAACAAGTAAAAGAGATGTTAGGATTATGAAAAATTTAGAACATAAAGGATATACAGGCAGTATTGAATACAGCAAAGAAGATGATTTGTTGTATGGAAAAGTTCTTGGTATCAATGGCCTGATATCTTATGAAGGTAAAACAGGCAGGGAGTTAGAAGTTGATTTTAAAGAGGCTGTCGATGCCTATTTATCTGACTGTAAGGAAGAAGGAATTACACCTGAAAAGCCTTTTAAAGGCAGTTTTAATGTGCGGATTTCAGCCGAGCTTCATCAGAAAGCAGCTTTACTTGCAATGGAGGATAAAATGTCATTAAACAACTTTGTTGCAGAATCTATTAGAGAAAGAGTTTTTCGGACATTTGGAAAGTTATCTCCCCGCACAAGCCGGTAAAGCGGTGTTCGTCCGTCGTCAGTCAGCAAAAAGCCACGCCAAGCCGTCCGGCACTTGTTTTTAAAAAGAAAGTTCTATAAGGTAAAAACAAGCGCCGTCCGCCCTTCGGGTTGTTCGCATGCTCACAAGGCTGTCACAAAACTCGCGTTCCTTTGTCATCGTCACTGCAGCTCTTTTGTCTTTTTTAGCCCTTGCCTTTCGTGCCTCCAGGCAACAAAATTAAGGAGAATGTATTATGAAGACAAAGAATTCAAAAATGATAAATGAGCATTTTGACCAAAAGTATGATAAAGAAGGGGCAAAAAGCCGTGAAGACTTTAAACAAAAAGCAGAAGCCTATATGGTTGCCGAACTGGTAAAAGAATCACGTAAGAAAGCTATCAAATTATCTGGTCATCCCAGGCAAAGCAAGATTTGAAGGAGATTTAATATGTTGAATTTTTGGTTATTACAAAAATATGTCATTGGAAGGCAGTGAAGAATCTCATTGTTATTAATCTTTTTCAGGTATGCATTAATCATGATGAACTATTTTAGAAAATAACTCAGGTTAAACCTTATGAGTCTTTTGTGGTTTAAAACTTAACCTATTATATTTATCACTAAAAATTTTGAACATATTAGGTGAAATTTAATCCAATAAAAAATGAACCGAAATTTTATCACAGCAATTGCCCTGGCGACGATTATGTCGGCCTGTGGCAATGGCAAAAGTGCTCATCAGGAGGATGAGGCTTTGAAAAATAATCCGTTAATGAAAGAGAGTACGCTGCCCTATGGGGCGCCCGATTTTGGGGCAATTAAAGACAGTGATTTTAAACCGGCCCTGGAAGCCGGAATCAACGAAAAACTGGCAGAAATTGAAGCCATTGCCAATAGCGATGAAGAGCCAACGTTTGAAAATACTTTGGTCGCACTGGAGAAGAGCGGGCAGACGCTAAACCGTGTTTACGGGGTTTTTGGTATGCTGACCGGTGCCAACACCAATCCTGAATTGCAGGCGGTGGAGGAGGAGATGGCTCCTAAAATGGCTGGATTGAATAATGCCATTTATCTGAACGATAAACTTTTTGAGCGGGTCAAAACGGTTTACAATCAACTGGATGAACTGAATCTTGACGCTGAATCTCGCCGGCTGGTTGAGGTTTACTACGAGAAGTTTGAGCTGGCAGGGGCCAATTTGTCTTCTGATGCCAAGGAGAAGATGCGTAAGCTCAATGAGGAGGAAGCTTTGCTCAGCGCTCAGTATGCTAACCGATTGTTGGCAGCCGCGAAGAAAGGTGCTTTAAAAATGGAAGACAAGGCTATGCTGGATGGTTTGTCGGACAGTGAAATTGAAGCTCTGAAACAGGAGGAGGATGGCAAAACGGTTTATGTAGTGCCGTTGCACAATACCACGCAACATCCGATGCTGGCTTCGCTTCACAACCGTGAGACACGCAGGCAGCTTTTTGAGCACTCTCTCTTGCGTGCGCAGCGTGGCGATGAGAACGATACCCGTGACATTATTAAGCGGATTGCCCTGATTCGTGCTGAACAGGCACAACTGATGGGGTTTGAAAACTATGCAGAGTGGAATCTCAAAGACCAGATGGCTAAAACGCCGGAAGCCGCCAATAACTTTATGGCTGAACTGGTTCCTGCTACTGTGGCAAAGGCCGAAAAAGAGGCTGAAGAGATTCAGAAGGTCATTGAGCAAAAGGGCGGCGATTTTGAGTTGAAGCCCTGGGACTGGAACTACTACTCCGAAATGGTTCGGAAAGTGAAATACGACCTCGATGAGAGTGAAATTAAGCCCTATTTCGAAATGAACAGCGTGTTGGAAAACGGGGTGTTTTATGCTGCTTCGAAGCTGTATGGCATCCGCTTCGAGGAGCGTCACGACATACCTGTTTACAGTGACGATATGCGGGTGTTCGAGTTGTTTAATGAGGATGGCAGTGCCATCGGACTTTTTTACACCGATTTTTATAAACGCGATAACAAGTCGGGTGGTGCCTGGATGAGTGAAATTGTGGGGCAGTCTAAGTTGCTTGGCCATAAGCCGGTAATTTACAATGTCTGCAACTTTAAGAAACCTGCCGAAGGAGAACCTGCGCTTATCAGTTATGACGATGTCACCACTATGTTTCATGAGTTTGGGCATGCCCTGCACGGTCTGCTGGCAGAGCAGATTTACCCCAGTCTGGCGGGAACCAATGTGGCTCGTGATTTTGTGGAGTTGCCATCTCAAATCAATGAGCATTGGGCTTTGTATCCCGAAGTATTCAACAATTACGCGGTGCATTACGAAACCGGTGAGCCTATGCCCAAAGAGTTGGTGGAAAAAGTGGTGAAAGCTTCTAAATTTAATCAGGGATATGCCCTGGCTGAGGTGTTGGCAGCTGCCGGACTGGATATGCAGTGGCACATAATCTCGCCCGACCGCAAAATTGAAGATGTGGATGCTTTCGAGAAGCAGGCGCTGGATAATATCAACCTGAATATGGAACAGATTCCACCGCGCTATCGTTCCAGCTATTTTCTTCACCTTTGGGGACATGGCTACGCTGCCAGTTACTATGCTTATTTGTGGGCCGAAATGCTCGACAACGATGCTTATGCATGGTTTGAGGAAAATGGCGGGTTGACTCGCGAAAACGGTCAGCGCTTCAGAGAGTTGATTCTCTCACGTGGAAATACGGAAGATTTTAATAAGATGTTTCTGGACTTCCGTGGAAGCCAACCTGACATTGAGCCGATGTTGAAGCATCGGGGACTGTTGTAACAAATAGTTGTATCGGTTAGAGGCAGAAGGCAGAAGGTTTGGGGCAGGAAATTAAAAGTTGAAGCTGTGGACTCAAATAAATTCTGACTCTTTTTACACGGAGGTTTAAATTTTAGTTTATTAATCTCTTGGAAAAGTGAACAGTACATGATATTCATGATATAAAAAACCGGAGTGAATTGAGAATCACTCCGGTTTTTTTATTGACCAGTTTCCTTCTCTTATGATTTTTGTAAGTTATGTTTGTTAAAACTAATGAGTCTTTGGGTTTGTAATGAAATAAATTGACAGATTTTGGTTACAACAAAATCTTACAAAACTTATATCGGGACCTCATATACGCCTTACAGGATATGCTAATCCTGTAATACCTGTCCGTCTGCCCTGTAACGAAGTGTATTTGGGTCAGTACAGACTTTTGCCGGTTGGCTTCCTTCACTGCATACCTCACGGTAAACCAGTTTGCCACTTGCTAATGCTTCGAGGCATTGCCCTCGCGCATAAGGGACTTACACCCTCTGGATAAAATTACACCACCCCAATTTATGGCTCTTCGAAGTGGGTGCACTGCTGCCCATGCAGGGCACACACATCGTATATAACGGAACTTACTTTAAGGTTTTCAGGCTTTGCAAGGGTTAGCTCGGATTTTTTTATATTATGTAGCAACAGCTAAAACAATTTATAAATCTGATTAAAAATTAATTAATTAGGAAATGTGG
>Ga0163225_100104_pt1 | contig 26846 bp, 21 predicted proteins | sample MSEWel2016_04_06_2_FD_113145 | JGI IMG/M metagenome (GOLD analysis project Ga0163225, IMG submission 113145) | Subsurface microbial communities from deep shales in West Virginia, USA - MSEEL Well Study Marcellus 5H_2016_04_06 ... | reverse complement strand
AGGGCGGCATTACCGCCCTGCCCTCTGCCAACCTCTTCTCCATCTACCGGGGACTCTGTCATTGCGAGGGCTTTGCCCGAAGCAATCTATAGTTGCAAAAACGTTACTTTAAACTATAGCCAACGAAAAAATGGATTTAACCCTCGTATAACAAAAACTTTGTGCCTCTGAATTATTGTCCGGGAAGATTGTGCCAAATTAGCGTGCCCCCGACTGACGGGACTGCCCCCTATAAACAAAAAAAAGACCGTCCAACGGACGATCCTTTTTTAAATATTTCAGGCAACAAGATTATGCGTCAATATTCGCATAAGTAGCATTCTTTTCAATAAATTCTCGTCTGGGGGGGACATCGTCTCCCATCAACATACTGAAAACCCGATCCGCTTCAGCTGCATTTTCATAAGTAATCTGCCTCAGCAAACGATTCTCAGGATTCATAGTGGTGTGCCACAACTGCTCGGCATTCATCTCACCAAGACCTTTGTACCGCTGAATGTGAACTGAATCTTCTTTACCATCTGCATATTTCTCAACAAATTCACGCCGTTGAGCGTCTGTCCAGCAGTATTGTTCATTCTTTCCTTTCTTTAGGAAATAAAGCGGAGGAGCAGCAATATACAGATACCCCTCCTTAATCAACTCTTTCATATACCTAAAGAAGAAGGTCATAATCAGCGTATTAATGTGGCGCCCGTCCACATCGGCATCCGTCATAATCACAATTTTGTGATAACGAAGTTTATCAATATTAAGTGCCTTACTATCATCTTCTGTACCTATATTTACACCAAGAGCCGTAAAAATATTCTTAATCTCATCGCTTTCAAAAACCCTGTGCTGCAATGCTTTTTCCACATTAAGAATTTTACCTCTAAGGGGCAAAATAGCCTGAAATCTCCGGTTACGTCCTTGTTTGGCTGTTCCACCCGCTGAATCTCCCTCAACAAGGAAAATTTCTGATAAAGTTGGATCCTTTTCAGAACAGTCGGCCAGTTTTCCGGGCAATCCGCCACCGGTCAATACACTTTTCCGTTGAACCAGTTCTCTGGCTTTACGGGCAGCGTGACGTGCAGTAGCAGCAAGAATCACCTTATTCACAATAGCTTTGGCATCCTTGGGATTTTCCTCCAGATAATTATTTAGCATTGTACTAACAGCCTGATCAACAGCCAGACTAACCTCACTATTACCCAGTTTTGTCTTTGTCTGTCCCTCAAACTGAGGCTCGGCAACTTTCACAGAAATAACGGCAGTCAATCCTTCACGGAAGTCATCACCATTAATATCAAATTTCAACTTGGTAAGCAGACCTGACTTATCGGCCCAGGTTTTAAGTGTCCGGGTCAGCCCCCGACGAAAACCGGTCAAATGAGTTCCTCCCTCAATGGTATTAATATTATTCACATAAGAATAGATATTTTCATTGAATGAAGTATTATAAACAATAGCAATATCAACGGGTACATCATTTTTCTCCGTGGAGATACAAATGGGTTGATCAATCAGATGCTCCCGGTTAACATCAATAAATTTTACAAATTCCAACAATCCATCGTCTGAATAGAACCGCTCAGTTTTAACGTTTCCATCTTCATCCACATCCCGCTTATCGGTAAGAATAATCTCCAGTCCGGCATTCAGAAAAGCTAATTCCCGCATTCTGTTAGCCAGAATACTATACCGGAATTCAGTCTCATTAAAGATGCCCTCATCGGGCTTAAATGTTATCCAGGTACCGGTAATATCGGTTGTACCAACCTCCCTGATACTTTGCAAAGGTTTACCCTTACTATATTCCTGACGATAAATTACACCATCGCGATGCACTTCAGCTTTCAAACTAATAGAAAGGGCGTTCACACAAGAAACACCAACACCGTGCAGTCCTCCGGAAACCTTATAGCTGTCTTTATCAAATTTTCCACCGGCATGAAGAACCGTCATAACAACCTCCAAGGCTGAACGTCCTTCTTTTTTGTGAATATCCACAGGAATTCCGCGGCCATTGTCCACTACGGTAACACTGTTGTCCTCGTTAATAGTGACTCCAATTGAAGTACAATACCCGGCCAAAGCTTCGTCAATAGAGTTATCAACCACCTCATAAACCAGATGATGGAGTCCTCTGTGTCCGACGTCGCCAATGTACATTGCCGGTCTTTTACGAACTGCTTCCAGACCTTCAAGCACCTGAATGCTACTGGCACTATAGCCATTAGTCTGTTCCAGATTGCTTTCGTTAATGTTATCACTCATTTTACTAAGTTATTTATTTGCTATCCGAATACTTCCGGACAATCTTTATTTGCCACACAAATATAGCAAAATAAGTGTTAAAAACCCTGGAAAACAGAGACATTTTTCTAATTAAAACAGCCAGACAATGCACTGATTTACTTTACTTTAAACAAATTAAAAATCATTGATGTCCAGTTAAAAAAATGAGATTGCTTCACTACGCTCGCAATGACGTGATTTTGCAAGGATTTGAGGGTTGGAGGGGATTGATTTCGGGAACCCGAAAATCAATCCCCTCCAACCCCCCTTAAAGATTATAACAGCTGTCATTGCGAGGGTTTATCCCGAAGCAATCTCAATTAAAAAGGATTTTCTATGATTTAGCAGTTTCTCCCAAAGCAATCCCGGTTCCAAAGGAGGTTTAATGATATTGGAGATGCAATTGTCCCGGAAAAGCAAGTAAAAGCAGGATCCCGGAAGAGGAAAATCCAATTGATTGAAAACCCCAATTCCGAATGAACGGATTTGTGGAATAAATAGCCAGAGATTGCTTCGGGCGTTGCCCTCGCAATGACAGTGCAATGAGAGAGATGGAGGGAAAAAGGGGGCGGCTGCGCCTCCCCCTTTTTTCCCTCTCCCCCTGCGGCGTGCGTTGTCATTGATAGGCGCGATTTATCGGGAAAGCAATCTCTTAAAAATAAAAATTTTCTACCGACAATAGTGATTAAAAAAGAACAGGCAGTTTTTCACTCCTGAATCCACTGCATTTTTTTGGCGACCAAATAGGAATGAGTCGAATATGAAACACAATATTTTTGGTTAAATAACGTCCAAAACACAAGAACAAAGAGACGCTAATTCAAAAAATCGGCGTAAAATCAGAGAGAATCTGTTACATTTGAAAAAAAACAATTGAAAAAAGCAATTATAACCACCTCCAACAATCTGGTTTATGACAACAGAGTTCATAAAGTAACCTTAACGCTGATTGAGTTAGGTTTTCAGGTGGTAAAAACCGGTCGTAATTTCCCGCGTCCCCAACAGAGAACAAAGCGCGAGGGAAAAGAAAAACTTTTTAAACTACCTGTAAATAAGGGATTTTTATTTTACTTCTTCTTGAACCTTTACACCTTCTTCTATTTGATGTTTCAAAAATCTGACCTGATATGGGCAGTAGATATGGACACTTTACCAGCCGCCAAAACAGTCGCTATTTTGAGAAGAAAACCAATTGTTTTTGACGGGCATGAATTTTTCTCGGAGGTGCCCGAATTGCTCCACCGAAAAATACCGAAAAGAATCTGGATGATATTAGAAAAAATTTTTCTTCCCGGTTGTGACAGGTATTTCACAGTCTCCCCCGGTCTGGTAAAGCTTTACAAAGAAAACTATGACATAGAGTTCCGATTACTAAGGAACTTCCCCCTGAGAACCAGGGAAACAAAAGTACCATTAGTCAATGGTCAGGAAAAAATCATATTTTATCAGGGAGCATTAAATTCCGGAAGAGGAATAAGACAAACCATCGTGGCACTAAGCTTTTTGCCTGACAATTATCGGTTTTCTATTGCAGGACGTGGGGACTGCGAGGAAGAATTGCAGCAGCTCACCAAAAATATGGGATTAGAGAATCGCGTAAATTTCATAGGCCCGGTTCCTTTCGAGGAACTTCACCATCATCACAATAATGTTTTTGTTGGCATTGCCCTCCATGAAAACCTGGGACTTAATTACTTTCATTCTTTACCCAACCGCCTGTTTGATTATTTACAAGCAGGCATTCCCGTTCTGTCAAGTAACTTCCCGGACATGGCAGAGTTTGTAAATACCAACAAAACAGGACTGGTCATTGATTCCATACAACCTGAAGAGATTGCTAAGTCCATTAAAGAAGCGTGTGAAAATCAGGAGTTGCGTAAAAAATGGCAACAAACCATTCCTCTGGCAGCTCAAAAATTCACCTGGGAAAATGAAAAAGAAGCAATGAAAGATGTTTCACTACTAATCAAATAATCCTGTAGTTCAGGACCATATTGTTACTACAAGACGTCTGGGGCCTCCATAATTTCGAAATTCACACAGATAAATTCCCTGCCACATTCCAAGAGCCAGACGGTGTTGTGAAACAGGAATGGTCAAAGATGCGCCCAGAATCGAACTCTTGGCATGAGCCGGCATATCATCCGAACCTTCCAGCGTATGAGTGTATTCAGGATCGTTTTCACGAACCAATTTATTAAAGATGGTTTCGAAATCATCCCTTACCGAGGGATCAGCATTCTCGTTCAATGACAATGCAGCAGAAGTATGTTGAATAAAAATATTAACCAGTCCGCTTTCGGGCAATTCAGAAAGCTCGGAGGTTATATAACTGGTTATCAAATGAAATCCACGTCCAAGCTCCGGCAATGCAACTTTTATTTGCTGAATCATTTCAAAAATTTATTTTTACCTGATAAAACAAAAACCGGTCACCCTGAGTTCACCCTTACTTATCTGTTTTCAGGACTTCAGGATTCACAACCGGAAGTCCTGTGAGTCCCTGAAAAAAATCCTGAATAATCCGGACAACCTGCATGCTCATGATTTCACGGGTCTCATGGGTGGCGCTTCCCACATGCGGACTAACAACCACATTGTCCATCGCCAGTAATTCATCCGGGACAACCGGTTCATTCTGATACACATCCAGTGCAGCTCCGGCAATCTCTTTATTTTTCAAAACTTTTATTAAAGCCATCTGGTCCAGAACAGCTCCCCGGGAAGTGTTAATGAGAAATGCTGATGTCTTCAACAATTTTAATTCAGAAATCCCGATCATTCCTTCAGTATCAGGAGTTAATGGAATATTCAGTGAAACAAAATCTGAATTTCTCAGCAAATTCTCCAAATCGGTATAACGAGCACCTAATTTCTCTTCTGTTTCTGATGAAACCCGGTTACGATTGTGATAGATAATTTTCATTCCAAAAGCGTTGGCTCTTCGGGCAAGAGCACGACCAATGGCTCCCATTCCAACAATACCAAGCGTTTTTCCCTGCAATGTGGTGCTTAAATTATTCAACACCCCCCAATCCGGAATGCTTTTTGCCCGAAGGCCTCTGTCCAACTCAGAAATACGTCGGGCCACATCAAGCATCAACCCCATAGATAGTTCTGCTGTGGGTTCCGTAACTGCATCCGGGGTATTGGTAATCACAACATCCAAATCTGTAGCAGTGCCAACATCAATATTGTCAACACCGGCCCCATAATTGGCAATTAATTTAAGCTGTGGAGCAGCCTTAATCAATTCAGCTTTGAAGGGTTTCCCAAAAACAGTAACCACCACTTCCGCATCTTTCAGATTTTCAATTAACACATCCTCTCCAAAAGAATCCGCATCAGGCCAGATAACATCGAAATCATCTTTGAGCGCAGAAAATGGTGCTTTCGGAATTTGATGGGTAATTACTATTTTCTTTTTCATCGCATTGCTTCAAAAACCTAAAAAAATCACGAAAAAGAAACAGATTACTTGATTTGTTTCACATTAACAGCAACCGGTCCTTTAGGGCCCATTTCGACCTCGTAACTAACCAAATTGCCTTCAATAACATCGTCCACAACATTACTGACATGAAAGAAAACACTCTCCTTCGTTTCAATATCTTTAATAAAACCAAATCCTTTGGAATCAAAGAAAGCGTTTACCGTTCCTTTGCGAATTGGGTCTTCTTCATCCTCCTCGCTCCTCTTGGGAACACTTATCTGAATAGCATCAACATCAATCTCTTCCTTCTTTTTTGTAGGATCGGGAGGCGTTGATGAAATATTTCCATGCTCATCTACGTAAGCAATCATGTCATCGAGATTACCACTCTTATCTCCCTCTTTGCGAGCAAGACGTTTCTGTTCTTTCTCTTTCCTCTTCTTCTCCTTCTTGTTTCTGACTTCCTTTTTGTTAAATGACTCTTGTGATCTACCCATAAATTAATTTATTTGATTTAAAAATTTACACTCCGTTACATACAATTAAAAAAACCGGGGAAAGGGAGACGACAAAAAATCCTTCACCTTGACCCCTTAATAAAAAACAACCCGGTCGGAGTTGAGTTCAACAGGTTTAATTACCTGACCTGCGATTGTTACCATATTTTTTGTGCCGGTTGGGAGAATAGGATTTCTTGGGAGAATTCCTGCTTCGCTCATTTTCCGGTCTGTCTGTAACTTTTGTAATTATTTCACCCTCTGCCTCAACCTGAGGCATAAAAGGATGCCCCTTAACTACGGGAATATTTTGGTTAATCAGTTTTTGAATGTCCTTAAGATAAGGTTTCTCTTCCACATCACAAAACGAAAGAGCTGTTCCTTCCGCATTGGCTCTACCTGTCCGTCCGATTCTATGTACATAAGTTTCAGGAATATTCGGCAAGTCGTAGTTAATTACTCTTCCTAAACCCGAAACATCGATACCACGGGCAGCGATATCAGTTGCTACAAGCACGTTGGTTTCGCCCGATTTAAAATCCCCCAAAGCCTTTTGACGGGCGCCCTGAGATTTATTACCGTGAATGGCCAGCGCATTGATGCCTGCCTTTTTCAGCATTTTGACAATCTTGTCGGCTCCATGCTTCGTACGGGAAAATACCAGGGTAGAATCTTCAGGATTTTCTTCCATCAAATGTACCAATAATTTGGATTTACTTTTCTTATCTACGAAATAAACCGACTGATCAACCTTCTCTGCAGTATTCTGCTTCGGTGTAATGCTTACTTTCCCAGGATTTCCACCTAAGATTTTTCCTGATAACTTAACAATTTCTGGAGCCATGGTGGCCGAAAAAAACAAAGATTGCCGTTTTGCAGGAAGGAAATTGATAATTTTCTTCACATCGTGAATAAATCCCATATCCAACATACGGTCTGCTTCATCCAGAACAAAATACTCAATTTCGCGCAAGCTGATAAAGCCCTGCGATATTAAGTCAAGTAATCTGCCGGGAGTGGCCACCAAAATATCTGTACCTCGCTGCAAAGCCTGTGTCTGAGCACCTTGCTTAACGCCACCAAAGATAACGGTATTCCGAATACCGGTAAATCTTCCGTAATCCGTGAGACTTTCGCCAATTTGAATAGCCAATTCTCTTGTGGGAGTGACAATTAGTGCTTTTAAACCCGGTTTTCTTCGCCGCCTGGATTGGTGATCAGAAGGAGTATTCAAGTAAATATTCTGAAGTATTGGAATAGAAAAAGCTGCTGTTTTCCCTGTACCTGTCTGAGCACATCCTAATAAATCCTTACCACTTAATAAAATAGGAATAGATTGTTCCTGTATTGGTGTTGGTTGTGTATAGCCTTTTTCCTGAAGAGCTCTCAGAATAGGCTCTATAATTTCTAATTCTTTAAATGTCATCTAATATTATTAAAAGCACAAAGATATTAGAATTATTTGGAATACAGCAGGATTTACCCTTACAGATAAATATACCTCAAAGCCTCATAAACAAAAAAAACAGGCCAGACCAATGCTTTTAGAAACCCCGGGACGCCCATCCATAACGTGCTGGCTTGCGAAATATAGAAAACTGCTGCGCCTATAGTCCCAAACCACAAACGGCATTTCCACTTTGAGAATTACATACATTTTTGTTGCTCATAATTTCGGTTTTTTAAGTTTATCAATCAACATTACAACTATATCAGAACAAAAGTTATAAATTTAATCAATACTAACCGATAAAAAATTGAGATTGCTTCACTACGTTCGCAATGACATTCAGACCTCAAGTTTTCCGGGGTTGGGAGGGGTCGTTTTCGGTTGCACCGAAAACGACCCCTCCCAACCCCTATTTTTTCCGAAACATGGTGTCATTGCGAGGCCTTGGCCCGAAATATATACGCGACTATAAACTTAAGCCAATCAAACATGCAGGGCGAAACTCTCTCATAATAAAAACTTTGCGTCATCAAGTCTCTGTGTTTAAGCTTTTTTTTACAAACTATCGTGTAAATGAACCGAACATTTAAAACAGGCACCCATCTTTGTGATGAACTATTTCCTGATTTAGTTGAAATAGTCTCTCACAATGGACTTTGCTTTATAGGAAATATGAGAGAGAAAATAAAAAAAGTGCCACAAATGCGACACTTTTCCTTTAAATTATCAACACAATTAATCTACCTCTTTTTTGAAAAAATCATCAGCACAGCACCAATCACTGTAACCACACCACTCACAATCACAGGAGTCCAGTCAGCTTTACTAACAGCCACATCCACACCCACCACACTAAAGGATTCAGAATCCTGAGATGCCTCGATTCCGAAAAATATAAGTCCAACAACTCCAATAATTAACAATACAAGTCCGATTTTTCTCATGATGATAACCTTTTAATTTAACAAAAAATCATTTTTAGGACGAGCAAACAAAACTCCATCCATATTCTTTATATCCTTTACATATTCCTCAAGAGTTTTCTCGGAAATTCGCACTCTGTTTCCATTAGTAGAGGCATGAATAAACCTGAGTTTACCTTCTCTCAAATAAGCAAACCCCAAATGAGCTATATCCAGACCATCAATATTAGTAGAAAAAGCAACAATATCACCACTATTGACGGAATCAATAATATGAGAAATATTGGCCGGGGAAACTTTTTTAAATTTTATATCTGAGACCCTTTTTTCAACAGAACGTATTTCTTCAACAAACACAGAATCTCTTTCCAATGCAGGATACAAGGAAAAATTCTCACTCATAAAGTTAACTGATGCATCAAAATCAGCATCTCCAAAATCATTACTAACCAAATGGACAATCCCTTTCTGCTCATTATCATATAACCAATCGGTAAAATAATGAAGTCGGGAAGGATACCGGTCAATAATCCCATCTCTGTATCTTAAGACTCTAAGAAAATCCACAAAGCGACCAAAAGAAGGATTCTCTGATTTTATCAGATACGATATAGCCAAAACATTTTCAACAAAAGTAGTACAGTCAAATTCCCTCAAATTAACCACCAGACATTCTTCATCATATAATTCGAGCGTATGAGCCACATAAGGAGCATCCTGTAAATACAAAGCAACGCTTACAATAATTTCGGACAATTGTTTATTTCTCAGGTCTTCAACATCCAACTCAAGAAACAATTTATCAAAAACAACGGAGTCTTCAGATGTTGAGATAACCTTAAAGCCATCAATTTCAGATTGTTCTTTTACAATATGCTGTTGATTATGTTGATCCTTGTTTGCGAGAAAACACCCTGTTAACAGAACCACTGCCGTCAGCAGAATTAAAAATTTTAAATTCTTCATTCCAATTCTCCGTTACACTTTTACAAACAACTGACAATCAATCCATTAAAAAATCAGCCAGAAAGGTCGCAACTCGCTCATAATAAAAACCTTGCGTCATTGCGGCTCTGCGTTTAAGTTTTTTTTTAACGGACTGTTGTCATTCAGAAAAGCATCATTAATATAATTAATTCTATCAAAATTATAGCATTCTCCTGAATACTGCAAGCAGGAGCCTGTTTCAATGAATGTTTTCCCTTTCTACCAATTATGCTCATTTCACTCGAAAAAATATAGTTATTTAATTGGCCGAATGGAACTCACGATGAATTTTATTCATGCAATTTTGAGAATTTGGCATTCCAAAATTCATGTTCGTTTCATCATAAAAATTCTCCGATTAATAAAACCTGACAGGAATAAATTGAGGGAACAAAAAAACAATTCAGTATCTTCCGGGTTAATAAAACGCCGGGAAATATCCCAGGGAACTTCCGGTGGGTTATTAATTACAAGGCAGCAACCAAACAATAAAAACCTGTCAAAATGCAGTTACTTAAAAGTGAGCTAATTACCACCACTGGAACCTATATCAAAAACCTGGATGCGAACAAATCATTAGCATCTACTTTAAAAGCCACACTGGAAAAAGTGGCTGCCGGCGGAGCATCGGGAATGAAGGAAAAGCACACCTCACGAGGGAAACTCCTTGTCCGTGAGAGAATAGAAAAACTACTGGATCCACACACGGCCTTCCTGGAGCTATCGCCACTAGCAGCCATTGGGCAATACAATAATGAATTTCCCGCAGCCGGAATCGTTACGGGAGTAGGCACTATTCATGACCGGCAGGTGATGATAGTTGCCAACGACGCCACCGTAAAGGGTGGAACCTATGTCAAAGAAACCATCAAAAAGCACCTCAGGGCACAGGAAATTGCAGGTGAAAACCATCTTCCCTGCATTTATCTGGTAGATTCGGGAGGCATTTTTCTGCCCCAACAAGCAGAAGTGTTCCCGGACAAAGACGATTTTGGAAGAATATTCTTCAATCAGGCCCGGCTTTCCGCTCAAGGAATACCGCAAATCTCCATTGTGATGGGTTCCTGCACGGCAGGGGGCGCTTACATACCTGCAATGAGTGACGAAACCATCATTGTAAAAAACCAGGGAACCATTTTCCTGGCCGGCCCCCCACTTGTAAAAGCCGCCACAGGAGAAGAAGTTACGGCCGAGGAATTAGGTGGGGGCGTAGTTCACACCCGCATCAGCGGGGTGGCGGATTACCTGGCCGAAAATGATGAACATGCCTTGGCAATTTGTCGCAACATCGTGGAAGCATTTGGGCCAAAAACACCCAATTACCTGGAACGAAAAAACGATTATGAAGAACCCGTTTACCCGTCAGAAGAGCTCTACGGACTAATTCCTACAGGAAAAGCCCCGTTCCCTGATGTTAGAGAAGTCATTGCCCGAATGACAGATGGCAGTCGTTTTCATGAGTTCAAGCCCGATTACGGAAGCACGCTGGTCACCGGTTTCGCTACCATTCACGGTTACACAGTGGGCATTCTGGCCAACAACGGTGTGCTTTTCTCCGAGTCTGCATTAAAAGGTACTCACTTCATCGAAATGTGCAATCATCGCAAAATTCCAATGGTATTTCTCCAGAATATCACAGGATTCATGGTCGGAAAAGAATATGAACAGGGTGGAATTGCCAAAAACGGAGCTAAAATGGTTCATGCACTGGCCAATTCAGTGGTTCCGTTTTTCACAGTCATTATCGGAGGATCTTACGGAGCCGGGAATTATGCCATGGGAGGTCGCGCTTACAACCCACGGTTTTTGTTTATGTGGCCCAATGCCCGTATTTCTGTAATGGGCGCGCAACAGGCCTCCGGAGTTTTAAAAACGCTTAAAAAGGATCAGGCCCGAATAAAAGGGAAAGAGGTCAGTGACACGGAACTGCAAACCATTGAGAACGAAATCAACCAAAAATACGAAACGGAAGGTTCCCCCTGGTACAGCACCAGCCGCCTTTGGGACGACGGGATAATTGACCCTGCTGACACCAGAGATATGCTGGGACTTGCAATTGCATCAGCCACCGGGACAGAAATCCCTAAACCCAAATACGGAATTTTCAGAATGTAACCAAACATGCTTACATAACTACTATGAATTACTTAACAAAGAAATACGCTCAAAATGTCTGCTACCTAGAAATGAGCAGACCCGAAAAACGAAATGCCCTCAACAAGGAGATGATTCAGCAATTAATTGACTACCTGGATAGTACGGCAGAGAGCAATCAATTCAGAGTGTTGCTGATATCAGGGAAAAACCGTTTTTTCTCTGCAGGAGCCGATCTGGCATGGATGAAGGAAGCCAAAGAACAGAATGAGGCCCAAAATCTGGAAGACGCCGAGCTCTTCAATCAACTTTATCGCACCTTTTCGGATTATCCAAAGCCCATAATAGCCTGTGTGGAAGGAGGAGCTTATGGAGGTGCCATTGGACTACTGGCCTGTGCCGACATCGTAACCACGACCCCTGATGCCACTTTCAGATTTTCCGAAACTGCCATTGGGTTGGTTCCGGCCACCGTTGCCCCCTGGATAATACGCAAAACAGGAAGCTCCTTTGCCAGATCTGCCCTTCTTTCAGGACTCCCTTTTTCGGGTACCGATGCCCTTGGAAGCGGATTGGCTCAGTATCTTTTCCCTCAGGACAAAATAATCCCCAAAACCCGGGAAATTGCCAATCAGATAGCACGAAACAGTCCCGAGGCAACAAAAGAAACGAAGAAACTTCTGAACAGAATCGACCGACAATTTGTTTCAATTGACGAAGAATTAACCCAATATTGTTCAACAAAAATTGCAAAGGCAAGAATATCTGATGAAGGACAAGAGGGAGTCAATGCTTTTTTTGAGAAAAGAAAACCATCCTGGAATAACTAAAATGGCTCAAAATAACATTCATAAAATATTAATCGCAAACCGCGGGGAGATCGCACTACGCATCATTTCCACAGCACATAAAATGGGCATTGCTACCGTATTGCCTGTTACACGTGAAGAGGCCCGTTCACTCCCCGCTCAGCGTGCCGACGAGGTTTTCCTGTTTGAAAGCTCCAACCTGTCGGACACTTATCTCAATTCAGACAACCTAATCCATATTGCCAAAAAATATGATGCAGATGCCATTCATCCGGGCTATGGATTCCTATCCGAAGATGCAGGTTTTGCGGCCAATGTTCAGGATGCAGGACTCGTCTGGATAGGGCCTTCTTCCAGGTCGATAGCCCAAATGGGAAATAAGCTGGAGGCAAGGAAAATTGCAGGAAAAGCAGGACTGCGATTGACCAAAGCGCTTTCGGGCACTCCTGAATACATTTTAGAAAAGCATGCGCACCTATCCTTTCCTTTGCTAATAAAAGCTGCTGCCGGAGGTGGTGGAAAGGGAATGAAAATCGCCCAAACCAGCAGTGAACTCAAAAACTTTCTGAAAGATGCTGCCAGAGAAGCTTTAAACTATTTTGGCAACGAAACTGTATTCGTCGAAGAATACCTGAAAAACCCCAGACATATTGAAGTTCAGGTTTTCGGTGACCAGCAGGGCCATACTGTTCATCTCTTTGAGCGTGAATGCTCCATTCAGCGCAGGTACCAGAAAATAATTGAAGAAGCCCCCTCCCCGTTTGTAAATGAGGAATTGAGAGAAAGACTTACCGCTGATGCGTTAAAACTTTGCAAAGAAATAAACTACCACAATGCCGGAACGGTTGAGTTTTTGGTGGATGATAACGGAAACCATTATTTCCTGGAAATGAACACCCGTCTTCAGGTGGAACACCCCGTCACGGAAGCCATTACCGGTCTGGATCTTGTAGAAGAACAGATAAAAGTGGCCATGGGCATTGCTCTGTCTTTCACACAGGACGACCTGGTTATTAGCGGCCATGCGGTAGAAACCCGCATTTATGCCGAAAATGCCTTCAATGATTTTAGTCCAGAACCCGGAGACATTAATTTCATTAAGTGGCCAGAGAAACGAATGGCCCGCACAGATACGTTTTTTGACAGTCCCATTGAAATACAATCCCATTTCGACCCCATGCTGGCAAAAATAACTTCATGGGGGCATTCACGCGAGATGGCCATTAAAAAACTGACCGCATCACTTCAACAAACCACCATTCTGGGAGTGACCACCAACCTGCCCTATCTTCGGGAAGTTTTGAAAACGAATGCTTTTATTTCGGGAGATACCACCACCCAATTTACTTCTGTGCACCGCAATGCACTTCGGCAGGCCATCCACCCAAACGGAAGAGAAAAGACCAATTTGCTCCTGGCGGCCTATCTGGTGTGGATTACCTTTTACCGCAAACCATACTCGAAAAACCTCTTTTCCGCATTGGGACACCGTCGATGGAACGCAAATTATTCCGTAATATTCAATGAAATACCCTGCCACCTTTCCATTACGAGCCTAAAGAATAAAACCATACAATGGAAAATCAACCACCAGGAGATGGAGTTCCTTAAAGTAGTCAGTTTCGCTGACAATTACATGACGTTTCATTTCAAAGACAGCGACCACCATATTTCGTGGCATTCTTTAGCAAACGGAGAACTGATGCTGGGCACCGGAGGTTACACCTACCGTTTAAAACCGGGTTTTCTATTGCAGGAAAACTTTCAGATTGTTACAAAAAACACCATCAAAGACGGGGATATAGTTGCTCCTATTCCGGGGAAAATCACCTCCATTCCCGGCTCACCCGGATCTGAAGTCAGCAAAGGATCGCCAATCTTGGTTCTGGAAGCCATGAAAATGGAAAATACCCTTTCAGCCAGCACAGAGGGAACCATCGAAGAAATTCTGGTAGGTATCAATGAACAAGTAAAAGCAGGACAATTACTGGCGCGAATAATAATTCATCAACCGGAAAACGCACATCAGGAGAATATTTCATAAACGAAGAAACAATCGTTTTTTAGAAGTTAGAAAAATAACCATTTAACAAATAGTCCGTTAAAAAAAACTTAAACGCAAAGACGCAGTGATGCGAAATTTTTATTAAGAGTGAGTTGCGGTCTGCGCGCCAAACCTTGCAACAGATTATTTATCAGTTGTTTATGACCCAGAAGCTTCGGGATAACGGAATATTGATATAACAATAGATGAGTGTAGTATAAAAAGGTATATTTTTGCCAAAATCAAGGCTTTGAAAATTTGTGTACCGGAGTTAACCTGTTGTTAATGAGGATTCAAAAATTTTCATTAACGAAGAGTTTGGCAATAAAGATGCTTTTTAGACTGGGCTCTAAGATGTAAGAGGCTTTGTACGGTCTTGATATACTGAATTTTAACAAACAAACACCTTTGAGTGCAAACAATTGGTTTGCAGCATATTGCAAAAGGTTGACGGAGTATTGATATCATACACTTAAGGTAAAAAGCAGAGATTAAACCATAAAAAATCAACCAGAATGATATTTACGACCGAAGCGCACGAAGCCTACAGGCAAAAAGTGCGTGAATTTGCAGAAGCGATAATTAAACCCGAGGCAGAAAGACTAGACAGGGAGGAACTCTTTTCTGCTGAACTCACCAGGAAGATGGGGCAGGCCGGATTATTTGGTATTACGCTGCCCAGAGAGTTTGGCGGACAAGGACTTGACACCCTTTCCTATATTATCGCCATTGAAGAACTATCGAGAGTGGACGCATCCCAGGCAGGCACTATTGCGGCACATAACAGTCTGGGCATCACCCCCATTTTTGAATATGGTACCAAAGAACAAAAAGAGAAATACCTTCCAAAACTCACCACGGGAGACCATTTGTGGGCGTTCGGACTTTCAGAGGAAACAGCGGGATCCGACGCCAGAGGCACAAAAACCCGCGGAGTGAAAGAAAACGATGAATGGATCATCAACGGAAGTAAACGATACATTACCAATTCGGCCAATGAGCTGACCCTTGGAGCTACGCTTCAGGTGATGACTACCGACGAGAACGGAAAAGAAAAACTGACCACCCTACTTGTGGAAAAGGACAACGCTGGGTTCACCTCGGAAAGAATGACCGGTAAGATGATGTGGAGAGCTTCAGATACGGGACGCATCTACCTGAAAAACTGCCGTGTACCTCTTTCCAACACATTGGGCAAAGAAGGTCAGGGAGCCCGTTACATGCTAAAAACTTTAGATGCCGGACGTTTATCCATTGCCGCAATGGGTGTTGGCCTGGCACAAGGGGCGTTTGAAATGGCGCTGGAACATGCCAACAAGAGAGAACAATTTGGTCAGCCCATCTCCAAATTTCAGAGTATCAGTTTCAAACTGGCCGATATGGATATGAAACTGGAGCTGGCACGAAATACACTTTACAAAGGTTGTATGCTGAAAGAACAGGGGAAACCCTTTGCCCGGGAGGCAGCGATTGCCAAACTTTACTGTTCTGAAATAGCCAGGGAAATTGCCGACGAATCCATTCAGATTTTTGGGGGCTCCGGACTGTTTAAAGACAATCCAATAGAACGATTCTATCGCGACCAGCGGATTTTACAGATTGGTGAAGGAACATCGGAAATACTTAGACTTGTAATTGCCCGACATTTGGGAATCAAGTGAGTTCGGAGTTTAAACGCAACACTGAACGCAAAACTCGAAACACGAAACCCAAAACACCACAACTCATAAAATGACAGACAGAAAAAAAGACCATATAGATTTGGCTTTCTCATCCCGGACAGAGCCGGCAGACGCTGACAGACGTTTTCATTATGAACCGATGCTGGCGGCACATCATAATGGGCATTTCGACAAATTTGAGTTTGCCGGAAAAAACCTTAAACTTCCTATTTGGGTAAGCAGCATGACCGGGGGCACACAACATGCCGGAAGCATCAACCGGAACCTTGCCAAAGCATGCGGAGAGTTTGGGATGGGTATGGGTCTGGGCTCCTGCAGAGCACTGCTCAATAGTGACGAGTATTTCTCCGATTTTAATGTGCGCCAATATATGGGAGATGAAACCCCTCTCTATACCAATCTGGGAATAGCCCAGATTGAAAAGCTGGTGGCTTCGGGAGAAGAAGAAAAAGCCGAGACCCTGGCTCACAAACTGAAAGCTGACGGATTAATGATACATGTCAACCCCCTTCAGGAAGCATTCCAACCCGAAGGAGATATACTTTTGGTTCCCCCGGTCGAAACAATTGAAGCCTTTCTGTCAAAGACCAACCTGCGGGTTATAGTGAAAGAAGTGGGACAAGGAATGGGCCCCGCCAGTCTCGAAAGACTTTTGGCATTACCTCTGGAAGCCATTGAGTTTGGTGCACTGGGAGGCACCAATTTCACTAAACTGGAGTTATCCAGGGTTGATACAGGTCAACCATCCCATTTTCAAGAATTTGGGAGAATTGGACATACCGCAGCAGAAATGACAGGTTTTGTCAATGAAATTGCAGCAAAGCATCCCACCATCTGCCAACAACTCATTATTTCGGGAGGCATTACCAATATACCTGATGGCTGGTACCTGACACAGCAAAGCAAATTGAAGGCAGTATTTGGTATGGGCTCTACATTCCTGAAATATGCCAGAGAGGATTATGGAATGTTGCAAAGTTTTGTAAAACAACTTGAAAAAGCACTGGGAATTGCCCAGAATTTCATGCGCCCGATTTATTAAAAAGCTGATTCATCCAGGTAATGAATACCTGACATGGTTAAAAAACGAATGGCTCCCGTTTATAGTAGTATTTATTTCATTAGAGATTGCTTCGGGCAGGGCCCTCGCAATGACGAAACTTCCGGATAACAGAGAAGAGGTTGGCAGATGGCAGGGCGGCTTCTCCGCCCTGCCATCTGCCAACCTCTTCCATATAAAAGTGAAAGAGCGTCATTGCCATCCAGATGAGGCACGAGATCGGGAGAAGCAATCTCTTTTCAAAATAAAAGTTTCTGCAGATCTTAGTGATAAGAAATATTTTTGCTATGGTATTTTTGAACCACGAATTTAACGAATAAAAAAAGGGCGAAAGTCATTTAATGCTCATTTCAATTTTTGACAAACCAACATCTATGAACCAAATCATCAAAGGATTTTCAAAACTCACGAGAGACGAAAAAACAGAAATTTTAAAAAAGCATTTTCAATTGCCGGAGAATTTCGTCGAAATACTCGAAACGTTCCGGCATCCCACCCTTCAGAACCTCTTTGATGACTTCTCGGAAAATACCCTCTCCAATTTTTATTTGCCTTTTGGTGTCGCACCCAACTTTCTTATCGACCACAAAATGTATGTCGTTCCGATGGTTGTGGAAGAAAGTTCGGTTGTGGCAGCCGCAAGTCGCGCAGCTTCATTTTGGGCAGAAAACGGAGGGTTCAAAACCACGATCCACAACACCCTGAAAAAAGGACATATCTGGTTTAAATGGAACGGCCCAAAGAGTTTCTTCAAAGATATGACGGAAGGGCTGGAAGAAATGCTCAGAGAAGCCGTCGCACCCTTAACTACAAATATGGAAATGCGTGGAGGTGGCATCCGCTCCATGGAAGTAATTCCTTTAGAAGACCAATACGGCATATTTCAGTTGCAGGTAAATTTCGAAACCGTGGATAGCATGGGTGCCAACTTCATCAACTCCTGCCTGGAAGAGATGAAAGAACCGCTCCTGAAGTTTTTCAATACCAATCAGGATTTTAAGCAATATGGCGACACCCGGATTATCATGGCCATCTTGTCGAACTATACCACAGAATGCCTGGTTACCTCCACGGTTGAATGTCCCATTGATGCTTTATCAGCCTTTAGTGAAGGTCTGGAACCGGCAGAGTTTGCCCAAAGATTTAAACAGGCCACAGATATCGCTCTTGCCGATACATCACGGGCTGTAACGCACAACAAAGGAATATTCAATGGCACCGATGCCGTGGTTATTGCCACAGGAAATGATTTCAGAGCTGCGGAAGCTGCAGGACATGCCTGGGCAGCCAAAGACGGCTTTTACCGGTCACTTTCGAGTTGTGAAATTACCGAAAATGCCACTTTTAAAATGGAAGTCACTCTTCCGCTTGCGTTGGGAACCGTAGGAGGTCTGACACGACTTCATCCGATGGCCTCTCTGGCTCTTGAGATGCTGGGAAATCCCTCAGCAGGTGAGTTAATGGGCATTGCAGCCGCAGCAGGTTTGGCAAATAATTTTTCAGCTTTAGCTTCGTTGGTTACAACAGGAATCCAAAAAGGACACATGAAACTGCACTTGTCTAATTTACTGAATTCGCTCAATGCAACTGCGGAGGAAAAAGAAACGGCCATGGAGTATTTTAAGGATAAAACGGTTTCGGCTTTGGAGGTAAAAAAGTTTTTGAAAAGATAATATGCCACAAACAAACCAAACATTTATAAAACTACATGCCAACGGAAAACTTCTTCTCTCGGGCGAATACCTGGTGCTCTATGGTGCCAAAGCTCTGGCTATTCCGTTAAAAAGAGGACAAACTCTGGAAGTTAACCAACATCAGGGAGAAGATTTTATCTGGAAGGCAACTCACCCGCAGGGACATTGGTTCGAAGCGCAATTCAATGACCAATTGAAAATATTGAATGCTTCGGATTCCGAAAAAGCCAAAAAGCTACAGGAAATACTTACCGAAGCAGGAAAATTGACAAAAAAATCCATCAATTTCGCCGGACTCGAAGCGCACACACATCTGGAATTCGACCCTTTCTGGGGTTGGGGCAGCAGTTCTACCCTTGTCAGCAATGTGGCACGGTGGTTGAATATTGACCCGTATAAACTACTGAAGAAAACTTTTGGTGGCTCAGGATACGATATTGCCTGCGCCACAGCTCACTCGCCTGTTTTTTATTCACTGAAAAATAAACAAGCGCTGGTAGAACCCGTTGCATTCAATCCCCCCTTCGCTGATAAACTTTGGGTCGTTTACCTCAATCGAAAACAAAGCTCGGCCGAAGCCATAAAAACCCACATCAGTAAAAATAAAGTTACTGATCTACTCCTGAACCGAATTTCAAAGATATCGGAGCAGATGACGAAGGAGATATCAGAACGTGTTTTCATGGAGTTGATGGCGGAACATGAATCTCTGGCAGGAGAATTTATCGGACAGCAACCCGTCAGAAAAAGACTTTTCAATGATTTTCCGGGCCAGATAAAATCGCTGGGAGCCTGGGGTGGAGATTTCATTCTTGCCTTATCCCAAACATCAGACAGTGAAACAAAAAAATATTTTCAAACAAAAGGACTAAATATCTTGTTTAGCCTTGGAGATATAAAATTAAACACAAGTCATGCAACATAGCAATGAATTGACAACTACCTGGCAAACGCCCTCCAATATCGCCATTGTGAAATATTGGGGAAAAAGAGAAGTACAGGAGCCTGTCAATCCATCCATAAGTTTTTCATTGTCTGAGGCCCGAACCACCACCAAGGTCACCACAACCCCCTCGGAGAAAGGAAGTTTCATATTCCTTCTTGAAGAAAAAGAAATATCCGGCTTCGATAAGAAAATCAGGAAGTTTCTGGAATTGGTGCAGAGGCGTCTTCCCCTGATAAAAAATCACTTCCTGAAAATTGAAAGCAGCAATACCTTTCCGCACAGTACAGGCATTGCCTCATCGGCCAGTGCCATGAGCGCTTTGGCTTTTTGCCTGGCCGATTTACAACAACAAATCAACGGGAAACACCCCTTGGATATTTCAGAAGTCTCTTCATTGGCCCGTCTGGGCTCAGGAAGCGCCGCCCGGTCGGTTTATGGAGGTTGGAATCTTTGGGGACAACTGCCGGAAATCCCCGAAAGCTCGAACAACTATGCCATTCCGGCTCCGGTTTCCGTAGCTTCGGTTTTTCAAAATCTTCATGATGACATCCTGTTGGTCAACAGTACCACCAAACCGGTAAGCAGTTCAGCCGGCCATGCGCTAATGAACAACCATCCTTACCGGGACGGAAGAATAATCCAGGCTCACAAAAACACACTCACCCTTTTAAAACATCTGGAAACAGGAAATCTGGACGGATTTATTGAGCTGGCAGAATCGGAAGCACTCTCCCTTCATGCGCTCATGATGAGCAGCAGTCCGTCCTATACCCTTTTACAACCTAACTCTATATCGCTGATTGAAAAAATCAGGGAATACCGTAAAACAAAAGACATTCCAGTTTGCTTTACCATGGATGCCGGTCCCAACATTCATCTTTTATATCCTCATGAATTTTCGGAAGAGGTTAAAAATTGGGAGGCCCAGCAACTAAAACCTTTGTGTGAAGAAGGCCGTATTATCCGGGATTTTGTGGGTAAAGGGCCACAGAAAATCATAAATTCATAATGATTGAGACAATGCAGAACGAAGCAGGCGAAATATTCTATTCAAAAATAATGCTCTTTGGAGAATACACTATCATCAAAGGCTCCATGGGACTAACCATTCCCTACGCCCATTTTAACGGGCAACTGGCTTTTCCCAACCGTGACAGTTATACCGATTTGGCTTTTGCGCAACGTAGCAACCAGCATCTTTATGATTTTTGGTATTATCTGCAGTCACTGGTCAACAACAATTCCATTCTCAGCGATTTCAATACCGACCAGCTCAAAGAAGATTTGGACAACGGACTCTATTTTGAATCGACTATTCCTGAAGGTTACGGGCTTGGAAGTAGCGGAGCACTGGTGTCGGCATTTTTTCAAAAATATGTTACCCACACCTTCTCTGACCGGGATAGTATGACTTCCGGGGAAATCCGGAAACTCAAAGAGCAGCTTTCACAACTGGAATCCTGGTTTCACGGTACCAGTTCGGGAATAGACCCCCTTATTTGTTACTTCAAACATCCATTGCTGCTTAAAGATCTGGATCATATCGAACCGGTGGGACTACCCCGATATGATGAAGAACGGTCAGATGCCATTTTTCTTATCAATAGTGGAAAACCGGGAAAAACAGCTCCCCTGGTAGAATATTTCATGAACAATTACAATGAAGATACCGAATTCAGAGAATTTACCGATAATCAGCTTACCCCGCTAAACAACTCATGCATCACCAATCTGATTAGTAATGACCAATCAGAATTCTATGAAAACCTCAGGGAACTATCCATTTTGCAAAGAACCCATTTAACCCCGATGGTACCAAAAACCATTCACAAATTATGGGACGCAGGCATTGATTCGCAGGAATATTTTTTAAAACTTTGCGGTTCCGGAGGTGGAGGATTCATTTTGGGCTTTACCCGGGATTATGATTCTACCCGAAAATTTCTGGACAGAAAAGGGATGGAAATCATCCCGGTTTATCAGGATTTGAGAAAAACTATAAAAACTTGAAATTATGCCATTTCTAAAGATCAGTACCAACAAAGCTATTGACATCACCGCTCAAACTACATTTCTAAAAGCAGCATCGGCAAAAGTGGCTGAAACGCTTCAAAAACCCGAGAAATTTGTAATGACACAGTTTGAACAACCGACCCCCATGACATTTAGTGGAACCGATGAAGACACAGTTTTTCTGGAAATCAAAAGCATCGGACTCTCCAACGCCCAGGCAGAACAATTGGCTCAGGAAATCCCTACACTTGTGGAAAAAAAACTGGGCATAAATGCTTCACGAATTTATATAGAATTTTCGGACGCCCCGCGAAGTTTCTGGGGATGGAATAAGGGTACGTTTTGAGGCACAGGCCCGAGGGCGGAGAGCATGGGGCATAGGGCATAGGGAATAGAGGTCAACAAACGCTTCGTTTACGGCAATATCTATCCGTATTTTTGAAATCAAATTGGGAACAATCTTCTACTTTTTTTATACCTTTGACCATCGCAGAAAAGGATATGTTATGTTCCAAATTGGACTTTTTACCACACATCTACCTTATATTGTAATTATCGCTTTTTATGCGGCGGCTGTTTTGTTTAACCCCTCGCCTGATAAAGCAACGTTCCGGGAAAATAAGTCCTCCCGGGAGCACAACTGTCTATTTTCCTGCAGGAACAATCCACCATACTTAATAGAAGTATCTCATCAATCCTGTGAAGAAGATATTCATTGGAGCCGTGGAAGCCATATTGGCATAAAAGGTAAAGCTGCATTTCTCCCTCCTATATCCCAAAATAATTCAAGGTATCTCACAGGTTTTTTGGATAATCATTTCTGCATTTTTTATTCCGCGAACACTCCCAACCGGGCTCCACCTGCAGTCCTTTTTCTGAATGTTGTTTAACACAATAGTCCGTAAAAAAAAGCTTAAACGCAGAGACGAAAAGGCGCAAAGATTTTGTTACCTTAGAGTTATAAAAAATTCTTATGGCGTTACAAGTGAGATGACGGGTTCAGTTTTTTTAAGCAAAGAGGCAACTTACATTACCCATCTGAGCAGCCTGTTTTTGACTATTGGCCTCAGCAAGTTTGCCAACACCTGCGGCTATCATGGAATGTTTATTCTGGAAGCCCACATAGGTGTTGCTTTATTAGTACCCAAATTGAGCGATTCCGCTCAACGATGAAGAAAATATAAGGTTTTAACTAAAAAAAATGGTGAAAGCCAACATTTTCTAAATCTGGGTTAACTCTAAGTAAAGCGATACTTCGCAAAACTCGTATCGCTCAACTTAGGTAGTATTGTCACGAACCGTTTTCAGAAAAGTAGTAGAAAGATGATTGACAAAATATTATTAGAAAAATACAACCAACCACTACCCCGATATACCAGTTATCCGCCAGCCACCTTCTTTAAAGAGGGTTTTTCGGCATCAGATTACATCAAAGCAGTGGCTGAATCGAATCAACACAATCCAAAATCAATTTCGCTGTATCTTCATATTCCGTTTTGTACGCAGCTTTGCTTTTACTGTGGTTGTACTACTCTGATTTCGCGCAACAACAATCTTTATGAACAGTATATTGATGCCATCATAAAAGAAATAGAACTGATATCGGCACATATTGACAATTCACGACCGGTTACGCAGATTCACTGGGGAGGCGGCACCCCCAATGCGTTATCAGCCGACCAGATAGAACGCATCATGGATGTCATCTATCAACAATTTCAAACCAGCCCAAAAGCTGAAATTGCCATTGAATGCAACCCGGCATACCTCACGGTAGAATACGTCAACCGGCTGCTGAAAATGGGCTTTAATCGCATGAGTCTGGGCATTCAGGATTTCGACGAGAAAATTCTCTTTACAGTAAATCGTGAGCCCTCGGCCATGCCGGTAAAGGACATTATTCAACAACTGAGGGACAACGAAGCATCGATCAATCTCGACTTTATCTATGGGCTCCCCTATCAAACTCCTGAATCGTTTAACGACAGCATAAAACAGGCTATTGAGGCCCGCCCCGACAGAATTGTTACTTTCTCTTATGCACATGTTCCCTGGGTTAAGAGCCATCAGAAAACACTTGAAAAAAATGGCATTCCGGGGCCTGATGAAAAAATGCAAATGTTCGATAATGCCAGAGAAACATTACTGAATGCGGGTTATATTGCCATTGGAATGGACCACTACGCCCTTCCGGATGACCCCCTTAGCGTAGCCATCAAAAGCAAAACCCTGCATCGGAATTTCCAGGGATACTGCACCCGTGACACCACCGGACAGGTTTATGCTTTTGGGATGTCAGCCATTAGTCAGCTGCACAATGCCTACGTGCAAAACACCAAGAATATTCCGGCATACATAGAAGCCCTCAATAAAGGAGAAGCCCCGGTGGAAAAAGGTTATCTGATGGACGACACAGACATTGCTGTTCGTGAAGTCATCAATGAAATTATGTGCAACAACCGGCTCAACTGGCAGGAAGTATCAGCACGCATCAACACAACAGCTGACAAACTCAAAAAACTAACAGATTTCCACCCCCAAAGACTGAAACCTTTGGATAAAGACAGGTTGCTGAAATTTAACGAAGAGGAGATAACCATCACACCAACAGGACGTTTCCTAATTCGTAATATTGCCGCAGTTTTTGACCCTAAACTTAATGCAGGAGAAAAACGTTTCTCTAAAACAATTTAAGAAGGGCCCCCTAAATCCCCCCAAGGGGGACTTGAAAAAAGCAAGGAAGTGGAGGCCGATGCTGGAAGACAAAGGGTAAAAGTTAAAATTGGAGGCCCCTTAAATCCCCCAAAGAGGGACTTGAAAAAGCAAGGCGTTTGGGGAGCGATGCTGGAAGACAGACGATATAAACCAGAGACTAAGACTTCCTCTCAGCCTTAGTCTCAATCTTAACCTCAATCCATATAAATACTAAATGCCCCAGGGCCCAAAAAACATCATCACATACTATGAAAAAAGCAACAATTATTGGTGCAGGACTAACAGGACTGACTACAGCGTATTATCTTAAAAAAGCCGGCTGGAAAGTGACCATTCTGGAAAAAAACGATAGAACCGGTGGAGCCATACACACCTATCGTCACCATGGCTTTGTATATGAAAGCGGGCCAAATACCGGAATGATTTCCTATCCCGAAGTGGCCGAACTTTTTGAAGAACTGGGCGATATGATAGAGTTAGAACCGGCCAATGATGATGCAAAACGCCGGTTGATATGGAAACAGGATCGCTGGCACGACCTCCCCTCCTCCATGAAGGCAGGCATTAAAACACCCCTTTTTTCCTGGAGAGATAAACTCAAATTACTGACGGAACCATTCCGAAAACCGGGCAAAAACCCGGATGAAACTCTTGCCCAGATGGTTAAGCGCAGAATGGGTAAATCGTTCCTGGAATATGCCGTTGACCCGTTTATTCTGGGCATCTACGCCGGGGATCCATCTCAACTGGTGACCCGCTACGCACTTCCCAAACTCTACAATCTTGAGCAAGATTACGGAAGCTTTATTAAAGGAACGATTAAAAAACACACAGAACAGATTCGGGAAAAGAAAAATGATCCGGAGCTCTACAACTACCACAAAAAAGCCAACAAAAACATGTTCTCCATGTCGGGAGGACTAGACAACCTTGTGAAAGCTCTCACCGGGACGTTTGAGGAGGGAGAAATACTGCTGGACTGTCAAAATATCAAGGTTTGTCCGGCCGGTAACATTTATACGGCTAAGTTTGATCACCACAACGAAACTAAAATGATTGAAAGTGATGCCCTGATAACAACCACCGGGGCCCACGAGGTGCCTAATATTCTGCCATTTCTGCGCGAAGACGAAAAGAAAAAAATCAACAATCTGGTTTATGCCAAAGTGGTTCAGGTGGCCATCGGCTACAAAGAATGGCGGGGAATCCCCCTTAAAGCTTTCGGAGGTCTTGTACCCTCCCGCGAACACCGTGATATTCTTGGCGTTCTGTTTTTATCTGCCTTCTTGAAAAACCGTGCCCCAAAAGGTGGAGCCTTACTTTCCATTTTTCTGGGAGGTGTCCGCAATCAGGAGATAGTAAATCTCAATGATGACGAGATTAAAAAACTAGTATTCCCCGAACTTCAGAAAATGATGATGGTTCCCGACAAGGAACCCGACCTCTTCCACATTTTCCACCACACACATGCCATCCCCCAGTATGGTATTTCTACCGGTGAACGATTGGAAGCTATAGAGGAAGTGCAAAAACATTTCCCGGGACTCTTGCTGGGTGGAAACCTCAGAGACGGCATCGGAATGGCCGATCGCATAAAACAGGGAGTGACCATGGCCCGTGAGTTAAATGAAATATTTGGTAAAACAGACAAACCTCAAAATCCTGAGACCCAACAAGATTAAACAAAACCTGAAAAATAGTCTGATTTTTTTACTCAAAAGGTTTTGTGATTTCAATAAAACACCTAATTTTGCAACCGCTTTGACAGAGAAACACACGGTTTCACAAATCTTGAAAGCAACAACAACAATCGACTGGAGAGATGGCAGAGTGGTCGAATGCGGCGGTCTTGAAAACCGTTGTACCGCGAGGTACCGGGGGTTCGAATCCCTCTCTCTCCGCAAAAAAACCATTCTTTTTTAAGGGTGGTTTTTTTTTGCCTGAGAATGAGGGGTTCGAACGAAGCGCTGGACAGGTTCGAATTGCTTTGCAATCATGAGCAGGACTGTGATTGTAGCAAACCCTATTTATTAAAACAAATAAACACTGATTATTTTTTTATATCTTTTCAGAAATACCTGTTAAAATTTTGGCTCTAGTTTAAAGTAACGTTTTTGCAACTATAGATTGCTTCGGGCAAGGCCCTCGCAATGACAGAGTCCCCGGTAGATGGAGAAGAGGTTGGCAGAGGGCAGGGCGGTAATGCCGCCCTGCCCTCT
>Ga0163225_100103_pt1 | contig 26856 bp, 26 predicted proteins | sample MSEWel2016_04_06_2_FD_113145 | JGI IMG/M metagenome (GOLD analysis project Ga0163225, IMG submission 113145) | Subsurface microbial communities from deep shales in West Virginia, USA - MSEEL Well Study Marcellus 5H_2016_04_06 ... | reverse complement strand
TCTCTTCCAGATCCTGCGATGTACCCATCCGCACCCTTCATCCTCCTCCGCAACAAATATCCATGAGACAACAATGGGCGTCAACAACAATCCATCCAAAACCCCGCTCCTCACCGATCCCCCCTTCTACCTGCCAGAGTTTGAGGAATCCTACCGGTACATTATCGATGAGTATGAAGTGGAACCAAAGGATATCGGGATCTTCCTCCCCTGTGCAATGCGCAAACCCTACAGCACCAGCCCAAGCCACCAGCTGATCAGAATGGTTCTTTCACAGGTCTTCTCAGACGATCAGTATCATATCGTCGTCTTTGGAACATGCGGGATCGTGCCGTCCGAACTTGAGGAGATGTATCCCTATGCGCATTACAAGTACATGCTCGGTAAATGCAAAGATCAGCAGGTCCTCGATGACTTCCTCAGGATCGAGACCGACCGCGTCGCCGGGTACCTTGCCAAGACGAAAGGGATCTACCGGTACCGCATCGCCTACTGCCTTGGGTTATTCCGGGAGGCTCTCATCCGTGGAGCCGGGCAGGCGGGGGTACACATCGACCTCATCCTCCCGACAAGGGATATCATCAACAAGGTGATCGAGGAGGGAGAGTGTGCCTTCCAGGAAGGGAGCCTCTCAATGGATGACTATCTCGGGGAGTTCTGTGAAGAGCTCGTCAGGTTCAGAAATGAACGCCTGAAAAAAGAGTGATTCTCCTCAGATCAAGGGCTCAGGCTGGGTGCCACCGCCAACAGGGAGCTTTGTCGGCTTGATTAAGACCGGCTCATCCGACTGATGGATCTTCTCGATTATGATCTCTTTTCCTTTTTCTGTTATTGCAAAGACCGGAACCGAGACACCTGCCTGCACAAGTGCTGCTGCTCCTGCGATCTCCCTCATTGATCCGGATGCGCAGGCTGTTACCAGATCAGCTGCACCCACAAGGGTCTTTGCCTCATCAACGGTGAGGCCGGTTGTGTGGACGGCGATGATCAGGACATTGGGGTACAGGCCCCGGATCGCTTCTGCATCCTGTGGCAGTGCCACCGTGACGGCGATCCGGCTGAATCCTTCGCCGACAGCACGGGAGGTACCTCCCACCTGATCCATCGACCCCGTCTCGGGATAGACAACGATTCCACCTGCCGCCTCAATTCTCCTGATGACCGATTGATATGGAGTGGTGGATACGAGCCCTGACATTCTGCCGCCGATCCCCTGTACGAGTGAGGGTGTTGGTGCAATCACGGTTCCTGCACCATCACAGGCGATGACTGCGGCATCCAGCATGCCTGTCCTCATCCCGAAGCTGATGATCTCGGATGCCCCGAACCCGACAAACTCCCGATCATCCAACACCTCACGATCCGGAGTGCACATCCCAAATGCCTGTATCCGGTGGGTGATGTTTGCGCCGATTTGCTCTTTTGTCATCTCCGGGATCGGGTATGCAAACCGCTTTGCAAGGGGGCAGTCACGGATGAGCGGATCACCTACTTTCACCACTTTACCATTTCTGATCACGATCCGTGCCCGTCCGCTTGCTTCAATAATATGTTCGTCCTGTTGTTCCGGCATCTGTTCATCACCTGATAACTCTGCTTTGTTACTATTGTTCAGTTCCTTTTTCCTTTGAGAGAACATACGCCTGCCTATTCACTCCTGTTCCCACAGACTGGACAGGCGGAGTTCATCTCAACTGCTATAGTGTCAACCTCCGCTCTCTTCCCATCCCAGAGGAGGAGACGGTTTTCAAGAAGCTTACCTGTGCCGATCAGGTATTTGATGACCTCGTTTGCCTGCAGGATTCCGATGAATCCGGCAGTTGTTCCGAGCACAGGAAACGTCTCTTTCGGCGGGGCATGAGGGAAGATACACCTGAGGCAGGCGGTTTTGCCAGGAATAATTGTAGTTGCCTGCCCGGAAAAGCCATGGATCCCTCCATGGAAAAGCGGGATCCCTTTCTCAAAAGCAGCTTCATTCAGGATGTACCTGGTTTCGAAGTTGTCCATCGCATCGACGATCCCATCTGCATCTTTGATCAGGGTGGAGATATTCTCAGAATCAATGAGGCCATGGTGTCCCTCTATGATGATTTCGGGATTGATCGCCTCCATCTTCTGCCGTGCAGATTCACTCTTCCTCTCCCCGATATCCGGTGTGGAATGGATAATCTGGCGGTTTAAATTCGAGAGTTCAATGAGATCATTGTCTGCGATGATGATCTTCCCGACTCCTGCTGCTGCGAGATAGAGTGCAATTGGTGAGCCCAGGCCGCCGGCACCTGCGATAAAGATGGTGGCTTGTTTCAGCTTCTCCTGCTTCTCTTCGCCAAAAAGCATGATCTGGCGCGAGTAACGTCTCTGTTCATCAGATGAAAGCATGGCTCTCCACTCTCATTAAAAATCTCTTTGGTGATTCTCTCTTATCTTTCTTCTTATTATTCAAGCACCCGGCAGACAGCACAAATCTCCCCGCTACAGATCTCCCCGCAGTGACGGCACCTATTCATCGCTCCATCTCCCCGCATCCCCGGTTCCCCTGTACCGATGATCTCCCGTACATCATCACGTGCAGCAATCAGCCTCTGTTGTGTCCCGGGATACTGCAACTCAAGACAACTGAGCATCTCCCGCACCTCCCCCCGGAGTGCAGTGTGGGCATATGGGCATTCGGGGAGATCCGTAAATGCCCCCTGTACCAGCAGGTAGATCACAATCTCCTTCTCTGAGAGAGGAAGGAGTGGTTTTATCCTGGGAATAAAACAGTCCGGGTATCCGGATGCGGTATCCATAACCAGTCGGGGGAGATCACCACGGAGCAGATTCATGAGAACTGACTGTGCCTCATCATCCAGATTATGGCCGGTTGCAATCTTCGTTGCACCTGCACGCCGGGCGCCCTCGAGAAGTGCTCTCCTCCTGAGCACTCCGCAGACGGTGCATGCCTCTTCTTCGCGGCCTTTGAGCAGGGAATCGAGATCGGATCCAAAGAGCTCACGGAAACTGATGATATACTGCGGAATTCCGAAGCGTCCGGCCAGTGCCGCTGCTGCCTCAATCGTCTCCTCACGATAGCCTGCGATCCCCTCGTCGATGGTGATAGCAACAAGATCCGCAGCTGGTCTGATAGTATCGATCACTCTTGCACCAGTATCTGAAGATGCATCATCACCACCGGAAGCGAGTATCCGGGAGAGGATCATCAGGAGGGCGGTGCTGTCCTTTCCGCCTGAGAGCCCGACTGCGATCCGATCGGACCCTGAAATCATGCCCTCTGTTACTATCGTATTTCGCACCCGCTCTTCGCAGTCCCTGATGAAATGGTCTGCACAGAGGCGGCGCTTTGGATCGGTGAGCCGGGCAACGGCAGCCTTTGAACAGAGGGAGCAGGATTCGCTCCTCTCATCTACCCTGTTGCCGTTGTTCATCTCTCCTCCATGGTTTTTTCCCGGTTTTGCAGACGATCTCATTCCCTCACATCCCGGGTTGATTAGCCGCCAGGTACGTCTTCATCCGCCATGGGAGACGGATACGATTCTGATCTCATCATCCCCGCGAGCAATGAAGTCTTCCGGTACAACTGTCCCATTCCTGATCACAATCACCGTTGTCGGGTTGCATCCAAACGCAAGCAGGATTTCGTGAATATCCAGTGGATCCGGCGGGAGGGTATGGCGGCTTTTGTCGGGGAGAATTACCTGCATTCCATAGTGATCTGGATCATAGAGCATCATAAAGCTCCTGATACAAGACGATCACATCTCCCGCCCCGGTGTATCTGATCCGGGCATCACCGCTGATGGAATCATCCCTCCGGGATCAGCAGCGTTTATGCATCATAAGCACCAAGCAACAGTGAAAGCTATGCCGTCCAGTATCGCAGAAAAGCAATCTCCGGTCATGCTCAGCCAGGAGGTAACTTCAAGCGGGGATATGATGGAGAGCGTCGCAAACGAGGCACTGATCGTTCTTGGCTGTCCTGAAGTTCCTGTACAGCAGGCACTTGCCCTCTATGCAGCAGACCGGCTGAATGACGAGGGATACACGCTCACCATCGCTGGGAATCCCTCTGTTCTGAACCTGCTCAGGATATCAGATCCCAAAAAGATGTATATCAGGGAGCTTGTTGAGCTGGAAAAGTGTATCGATGAACTCTCACAGGAGATACGGAGACCGGCTCTCATCATAGCCTTCATCCATAACGATGCCGGGATCTCGTATGCTTCAACGATCAGGTTCCTCTTCCCCGGCCGTCTTGTTGTCATGATCTTTGGGAGGAATGCAGAAGCACTGGCAGCCGATCTTGATTGCTCCTGCGATCTCATCATGGAGGTGGCAGTCCATAACCCCGGCAAACTCAGAAGAAAACTCAATCAGGTGATGGGGTGGGAGAAGCGATGAGAGAAAAACGCGTCCTTTTGTCAGCAGAACGAACTGATCCCCGGGGAGTGGTATCATGAGCTGTGTTGAGAACCTTGGATATGAGGTGATCCTGGAATACACCTCTTTCAGGGAGAGCAGGGAATATATCGAGAAGAACTATACCGAGATCTATTATGTTGATCCCGGATTCCTCCTCTTTGAGAAACGGATGATAGGGGTGCCTCCGATTGCTCTTGCCATTGAGGGAGAGGATACGGTGATCCTCCCCTATACAAAGCCCTGTTTTGGGACCTATCTCCTCCGGGTGCAGGATGAGGAGGGGGTAGCATATGTCCGGGCGAATGCAAGACGGAAACCGTGAATCATCTTATCTATCCACTACTTCTTTAAATCCACAAAACTCCTTAAAATCCCTCACTACTCCTCCAATAGTATGCATTGGTCTGACCCCTCCCGGCTCCAAGGGGGGCACCGCCTGCCCCCTTTCGCCTGTCGGGGTTGGCGACCTGCGGTCACCGAACGGGGCTGATCGCCCCGTAATGAGGATTATGGCGCTATCGCGCCAGACTGTTTTCATTTGGCTCCGATTCGATAACCGAACAACAGTAACGCGCCCTGCCGCTCCCCCTTCTTCGGTGGGTCTGCCGCCGCCCGCATCGCCGTTTGATCCCGGTTCATCCACAGAGGCTTCCTGAGCTTACCCATTCCCGCTACCCCGATCGGTGCCTTCGGGCGATGCCTGCTTTTGCCTGCTATCCTGATGCTCCCCTCAGGAGAGGGGGGATCAAAGGGGGGTTGCCAAGGGTTCCGTATGTCACAGCACAGGTCTGTCAGGTTGGAATGAGGAACCTGTAAGCGCAGTTTTTAACATACAACACACCCTGCCACTCACCCTTCCGTCCGTTCTGAAAGCACCCTGAGCGCCTCCCAGGCAGCATCCTGCACGATATCCTTTGTATCATCGAGCAGGGGGCGTATCTGTTCTGCAACAGTCGGATCGCCGATCTTCCCGAGTGCCTCAGCGGCAGCTGCCCGAACCTCTGCCCGTTCATCATCGAGCAGTGTCAGGAGCGAAGGTATTGCACGGGGATCCCGGATCTCTCCAAGCGCTGCGGCGATACCCCGGCGAACCCAGCGGTCAGCACCGTCAAGGCAGCTGATCAGCGGATCGACCGCAGTCGGATCCCCAATGGCGCCAAGCGACCTGATTACGACAAAGACGACATCGCTCTCTGGATCGGCGAGGGATCGTATCAGGGCGGCAGCTGCAAGAGGATGGCGGATCTTTCCAAGTTCGGTTGCCGCCTTCACCCGGTACGGGATACTGACATGGGTGAGCTGTTCGACCAGAATATTGATGCTCTTACCATCCCGAAGCACCCTCCTCTGGAGAACCTCCATCTCATCTTCTTCCCTGATATCCAGATCTCATCCTCTCCTGGTACCTTTACTCATCCTGATCTGAGGTAAAAGTATCTCCTCTCTAATTCCATCATCATATGTAATGGTTACAAACCACTCGATGGAGTCTGTATCAAGGCTTTTAAAGTACCCATCACCGAAAGAAACGTAACTGAAGATCCCTGCCTATAACCAAAAAACGAAAATCTTCATACACTATCCCCTTATTTTTACCCCATCCGGCATCCTGATTATCACTGAGAACAGATCTCTCTTTATCAAATGATCACCCCGGACGAGCTTCTTGCCAGTACCCATGCCTATATTGACAGACGTGAAGCACTCTTCTCAAAGAATGCGACACGGAGCAGTGATGCCATCCGGAGATATGATAGGAAGAAGGAAGATATCCGGTCACCGTACTCCCGTGACGCGGATCGGATCCTTCACTCACGGGCATATGCCCGCTATATCGACAAAACCCAGGTTTTCTCGCTTCTCGAAAACGATCATATCACCCACCGTGTCCTCCATGTCCAGCTTGTCTCGAAAATCTCCCGGACTGTCGGAAGATCCCTCCATTTAAACGAGGATCTCCTTGAGGCGATCTCACTTGGCCACGATATCGGGCATATCCCGTTTGGACACTTCGGAGAGAAATGCCTCTCTTCAATCTGCGAACGGGAAAAGATTGGATCCTTTAAACATAATATCCAGGGTGTCCGCTTTCTGGATAGAATCGAGAACCTCGATCTCACTCATCAGGTACTTGATGGTATCCTCTGCCATGATGGCGAATCAAATGCAACAACACTCTCACCTGTTCCGGTGCCCAACGATCATGCTTTTGAGTTGCTTGAAGATCGATGCAGGGCAGCTTCTGCCGGAGACGAGATGATCCCATCCACCCCTGAAGGCTGTGTCGTCCGGTTCTCTGACACAATTGCCTATATTGCCCGTGATCTCCGTGATGCAGCCGAGGTAGGGCTCATCGAAGGCTTTGGTGCGCTTCCTGAAGATATCAGGTCGGTTCTTGGCGAAGGTGAGACAGAGATCATCAACCGGCTTACCCTGGATCTGATGGCATCAAGCGCAGGCAGTGATGGTGAAATAATTGGGTTCTCAGAAGAGATCGGAGAATCATTAATCCGCCTGAAACGGTTCAATTACGATCAGATTTACGAGCATCCAAAGACCCGATCACAGGATCCGATCATCTGGAAGATGTTTGAGGTGGTCTTCTCCTCACTCAAAGACGATCTGGAAGATGCACACAAGGAGTCAAAAATATTCACCGATTTCCTCGATACCCCCTGGCTTTCAGAAGAGTACCGTGCCACAATCTCCCCGGCAGGTGCGGTCCGCGACTTCATTGCAGGCATGACGGACCGCTACTTCGAACGCCTCTATCTCTCCCTTGTTCTCCCAAAGAAACACGAGTCTTACCGGGACTAATCTGAGTTCTCTCTCTGCCTCTTTTTCAGGTGTGTAGAAGCATACCGGATCGCAGGGTACATGCCATCTGCTGTTGGATGAACCTCAAAGATACCGGCAAGCTCCCCAACTGGTATTCCCTTCTCTGCCATGAATGCAAGGTACATCGCCATCACCCCGCCATCAGGAGAGGCTTCGGCAAAACTGAGAATCCGTCCGGTTTTTTCATCCACCATCAGGCTGCTGATCCCTGTCCTTCTCTCCGGCAGGGACCAGAATGTTCCCGGCCCCGCTGGTCCTGGAAGTGTATAGGTGATCCCTTCATTGCTGAGGGGTTCAATCCAGGCATATTCATATCCAAGACTCATCGAACGGGGGAGATATGAAAGATCAACCGGGTGATCGCGTCCGGTTGCAGCATCTGCTGCTGCAAACCCCTGAAGCCGTGCAACCGGCGTAAGTCCCGGCTCTCCGATCACGTCACCACAGGCGAAGATGCCTGGGATGCTCGTTTCGAACCTGCTGTTGACGAGGATCTCTCCCTTCTTTCCCTTATCGACACCTTCGATCATGCTGCTGTTTGGCAGAAGTCCGGCGGCAATGAAGACACAATCACAATCGAGATGAAATCCGCCCGCATCTACTCCGGTGGCAGCCTCATCACCAGTGATATTTGAGAGGGTTATATCTTCATGAATCGTGACATTCCGGAGATCCTTTTGGGCTGCTGCCTTCAGGTGGTGGGGAATCTGATGAAGAAATTTGCTTCTGCTGATGATATGGGTGTCAGTTCCGAATGAAGAGAATATATAGGCAAACTCGGCTGCCATTACTCCTCCGCCGATGATGGCTATTTTTTCCGGCAGCTCTCTCATCTCTTTGAGCGTATGCGGGGTATATACTCCCGGCAGTGTGATCCCGGGGATGGCCGGAATATGCGGTCTGGAGCCGGTTGCAATAATAATTCTGTCGGCGTCCTGCACCTCGCCGTTCACAACTGCCTTTCCATCGATGATTGCAGCCTCAGCACCATAGATCACCTCTACCCCGGCTTCTTTCGTCTCTTCATCAAGTAGTGTGGCAATCGTCTGCTGTATGGAATGTATGCCCCAAACAAGCTCGGGAAATCTGACTTCAGGAACACCACTGCTGATCCCGGATCTCTCACAGAGAGCCGCAGACTGTATCATCCGTGCACAATCATTCAGGCCGCAGACCAGCATGCAGCCATCATGCAGGCACTGGCCGCCAAGGCTTCGCTTCTCAATAAGGGTGACCTCTTCTCCTGCTCCGGCTGCACCTATTGCTGCCATCCGGCCTGCGGGCCCCCCTCCAAGCACCAGTATCATAGAGTCCAGCCTAGAGGAGTTCCACTCCTTCATCCATCGGTTCTGCGAGGATTTCACCGGTGGTGGCGTTCACCTCAACAATATTCCTTCCCCGGACCTGCCAGACAGGTACATGAACAAGCCAGACTTTCAGATTGATCTGCTCACGATTCGGCTTGAAGGTCTTCTCCTCTGAAAAGATCGCATCACCACTCTCTGTCTTAATCCGGACCCTCTTGGAGAGGGCAGCTGTCAATGACTGAAGAATCTGGGATTCCGCATCCTTTGCGAGGATCGATGGTCTCACAACCTCCGCATTATCCGGGATCTCAATTGAGATCGCCTCTTCCGGCTCAATCTCCTGCCGGAGGCCATTGATGGCGCTGATAGCACCTGTTCCCTCTCCGTCAAAACAGATCTGCTTCCCCTTGAATGACGCCTGCCCCATACAGGAATATTGATATGCCCAGTGTGGGATCAACCTGAGGCGCGCCTCTCCTTTCTGCCCGGAGATACGAACTGCCTCCTGTTGGCCGACATGCACCGGCAGGCAGGCAATGAAACCCGGAGATGGTGCCTTATGCCCACTCTGCCTCTCCTGAACAGGCTCTTCTCTTCTCTTCTGCTTTTGTGTTCTTGGTTCTCCCGGCTGAATCCGATAGCGTCTCCCTTCAATCCGCGCTACAGCCGCCTCCCCGGCATATCTCCCGAGTTCCTCAGGCAGCCAGATTGAGGCTTCATAGGTGTTCAGCCTCTCGTTCTGCGTGAAGATCAATTTTTTACAGGGTATCTTCTCCCCATCTTCTTCCAGGATATATGGTTTATTGTCAAAGATACGCGCCTGCGTGGGATCATCAGTGCACATCACAAGAATACACTCTTTTCCTGCAACCGCTGAGAGATCGAAGGGATCGCCCTCTTCCTCGATATCATATCCTGCGGTATCGAGGATCAGGGTAATCTCACGGATGGCACGCCTCCGTACTGATTTATCCATACCCATACAGGTGCCCGTAAATAGAACAATATTTCGATTCACTTCACGGGATGGCGAAGGGTTTTATTGAACCGGCTCGACTAGTAAATAATGGATACCCCTCTGAAATTCATCCATAACCAGATCGTCGAATACTCCATGCAGGTAACCTATAACCCACTTGAAAATGAGGGGACTGTTGTCTATAATCTCTTTCTTATCCCGGAATCCGAACGGGAATATGCAATCCGGGTCCTGAAGCGTGTTGCCGGTGCGGGCATTACGGTTGGAGATATAATCCGCTTTGTCGAACCGGGTGAGTCTCTGGAAGGCTACAGAATCCCTGAAGGTATGCTTGGGATATGTACCCTCTGCAGTATCACGCTTGATGGCATTCTTCTCAGGCGCGGGATCGTCACAAACCCTATCGGGGGTGGTGTTATTGAGGTGGAGTCCAATCTCCCCCGGAGGTTCACGCATATGATCCTCTATGAAGCAACCACCTTCGATCCGCTTCAGGTGATGGCATCACAGAACCTCACCTCAGTAAACCGGGTGATGAAGGAAGGGAATGGAAATATCCTTGGAAATGTTCGTGAATGCCATATGGAGGCTGAGACGCTCCTTGCCGAAGTACTCGACGAATGCGTGGGCAGCCATTTCTCCGGTATTCTTGAGGTCGGGATGCCCAATGCCTCAATCCTTGGGGTCCCCGTGAGCCCGCAGTACCTTGGTATCGTCGCACTCGGGGGCACCAACCCCTTTGCGGCAATGAAAGAGGAAGGGCATCCGGTAACCACCCTTGCAATCAAAGGGCTGATGGATTGCGGGCTGATGGAACCGATCTCACATTTCTGATAAATCCTCCAATTTTTTTGATCTACCTTATTCTGCAGGATCCGGATGCCAGGTTTCTCAACTGCAATAGAATAAGAGTTACACACCCTGCCGGTACCATTTTATTATAAAAAAGACCCTCCACCTGCCTCAGCTGCCATACCATCTCCCATCCACAATCCCGCTTATTAAATATTCTTACATCGAAAGAACACTGATGGATATCTGGAACGGCACCCTTCCTGAACCTGATGTCAGGACAGTGGATGATATGCGGATGGTGCTTGCTCATCCGTCCTGTGATGCGTCAGGTCCTCTCTACTATATGTACCGGGATCTGGCCATGAATGATCAGGATCATGCGCTTCTTCGATCACAGCAGATCAGGTATGATATCACCATGATCACTCCCGGGTCTGTCTGTGGCGAATTCATCAAGACAAAAGGGCACCACCATCCAGAAAACGATGCAGGCGTTCCGTACCCGGAAGTCTATGAAGTCCTCTCGGGAAGAGGCCATTTCCTCCTTCAGGCAGCAGATCTCACTGACGTTGTCCTTCATCCGGCGGTTGAGGGCGACAAAGTCCTGATCCCCCCCGGTTTTGGGCATGTTACCATTAACCCGGGCACGGATCCGCTGGTGATGGCAAATATTGTCTCAGATACCTTTTCAAGCGACTATGCCTTCTTTAAGGCATACAGGGGAGCAGCATATTATGAGATAGATGATGGCAGCTTCATCAAAAATGCTCTCTATACCCGTGTTGCCGACCTTCGTGTGCTGGAAGCAGCCGACCACCCGGAGATAGGGATCGTCAGGAAAGAGCCGCTGTACAGCCTTATCGGGGATCAGACGATTGCTGCCCTGATGAACCGGCCGGAAGAGTTTACAGAGATCTGGGATCAGTGCCTGCGAGACTGAGCGCGGGCAGCCGCTTATGCGCACTCTTCTTCACCAGTGAAAGAACCCTCTCCTGTATTTCAGTTTCAGCCTTCCAGGCATTCTCTTCCAGGGATGCGAGTGCAGAATCAAGCTCACTATATGGGATCCCGATCTCTTTCTCATCACTCTGGCCCTTCCAGAGACCAGCAGACGGCTGCTTCTTCATGATCGCATCCGGTATCGCAAGTTCTTCTCCCAGAAGATAAACCTCTTTTTTTAAAAGATGAAGGATCGGCTGGATATCGGCTGCATTATCCCCCCATTTTGTGCAGTATCCGATGAGATACTCAGTTCTGTTCGAGGTCCCGATGACAAGATAATTTCGGAGATTTGCCTGGTAGTACAATATTGCCATCCGCGTGCGTGCCATCAGGTTGCCGGTCAGGTGTGGCTCATCGACAAACCCATCTATCCGGCGGTATGCCTCGATGATATCATCAATCGGAATGACCTGAAGTGGAAGTGTAAGTTTGTCACAGAGTTCCCTGACATCCGTTTCATCTGCCGGTGGTGTAGTGGCGGAAGGAAGGAAAAATGCAGCTACGCGGTCACTGCCGACAGCTGCGGTGGCAAGTGCGGCAACCACTGCTGAATCGATCCCACCTGATATTCCAAGAACCAGCCCGTCAGCTCCCGAAGACCAGATCCCCTGCCGTATGAGGTTCTCGATCCGGGTTATTTCACAGCCGATATCACACTGCATGATGATCAGGGATAGGTTGTACTCCGATACTACTGTTTGGTATCGGGTATGCAGGATCGAATCCTCCTGCCGATATGGTATACTGCATAGAGTGTTGAGGGATGACGTGCGGTATATGCTCCGAGAACCACCCGAATATCTCCGTCCTTCTCCTCTGTCTCCTCCCGCTCAACATAAACCCCATCTGAATGGAGGGTGGCATAGAGGTTGACTTCAGGTTCGGGGATGGTTTCAAGAGGATATATCCAGCGGATCTTCTCTGTTCCTGATTCTGATCCAAGAGACCTGATATTTCCCGATATAAATGCCTTGAATACAGCTTCAGCCTCATCATCAAGGGTTTTTCCGCAGGCAACCGCACTGATCCCGGCACCAGAAGCAGCTGCTGCAATATCCTCTTCTATCGTATGTTTGGGATTTCTCTTTTGGATCTGAAGGAAAACTCCAACTGACGCCGCGATCTCTTCTGCACTTCTGCGGGCTTCGCCCGCCCCGTTATCGATATGAAGAGCAGTCAGTTTTATATCATGTCTCTTCTCAGTGAGTCTCAGAAGAATGGAAAGGACAGCAGCGGATGCGGCCCCTCCGCTCAGGGCAACACCGATCCGATCACCTGACTGGAGCCAGTGATTCCTGCGGATCTCCCGTTTTGCCTTTGTTTCAAGATCACGGATGAAGTGTTCTCTACAGAGCCTTTGTCCGGAATAGCGCTGGCTGATGATTGCATCATTCCTGCACTTTGAACAGCGCAGACTGCCATCCTTCATCATAAGCTTCGATCACAACCTGATTAGAAAGGTCTATCTCATCACTCGTAAATACGATGGTATGGAATCTGCCTCACTCCCCGACAGGATCGAATGGGATGCGAAGATGCCTTTCATCGGGAAAACAGAGACCCGCCACATCTTCCTTGGAATCGGGATCGCTGGTCTTGCACTCACACTTTTTCTGGTTATACTTGAACTGGTGAGCCCGACGTCCGCCTCTGTCCTCGATTATCTCTTCATCGGGATTGCAATGACGGTTTTTATCCTTTTCCTCGCAGTTATTGCTGTTTTTCTTCTTCATATCATTACAAAAGGTGGAAACCTTTACCACTTCATCATCGATTCGGATGGTGCTGCGTATCTGCCAGGAAAGGATGCTCAGAAGATGACAGGAACAATGGCGGTTCTCGGTATCATCTCAGGCAATGTAACGGCAGCCGGTGCAGGTCTCTTAGCTCGGGGACAGGCATCTGGTGGAATCCGCTGGAAGGAAGTGAAGTCTGTTCGCCTGATCCCCGATGAGAAGAAGATCTATATTGCCCGGAAGGCACTCGTTAACCCGGTTCTGATCTGCTGTACTGATGAAACCTACCCGGTGGCAGTCGAACTTACCAGACGCTATTCAAAAAAGCAGGTATCATGATATTTTTCATCTCAGCGATCCATAATAAGTAACAATGCCACCCTCCGCCGATGTGGTGCGGGATCTCCACAAATACGAATACACGATCCTCTATGCAATTGAACGGCTCATGAAACGATACCGGTGGGTTCCGTTTGATGATCTGAAACGAATCACCCGTCTCTCTAAGAATGAACTTGAATACCGGCTGGGTGAGTTGATGGAAAAAGATCTCATCAGCTACAATGCCGTCCCCTACCCCGGTTACGGACTCGTCTTTGCAGGATATGACTGCCTTGCGCTCCATACCCTTGCGGGCAGAAAAACAATCTCGGCACTTGGCTCCCTCATTGGGGTGGGAAAAGAGTCTGAGGTATACGAAGCCCTTGGCCTTGGGGTGATCGTCCTGAAATTCCACCGGGTTGGCCAGCACTCATTCCAGTCGGTCAGATTGAAGCGGGACTATATGACAGATGATGCTCACTGCCCCTGGATCTTTGCCTCAAGCCTCTCTGCAGAGCAGGAGTACGAAGCACTGTTACGTCTCACCGGAAAGGTGCGGGTACCCGTTCCAATCGACCGGAGCAGAAACACGATAGCCATTTCCTATATCCCGGGTGTGAATCTGAACCAGTGTACGCTGACTGATCCCCGCCCCGTCTATGAGGAGCTGCTTAGCGAGATGCAGAAGACATACTCCCTGGGAATCATCCATGCTGACTTCTCCGAATACAATGTGATGGTGAATGAAGATCACTGCTGGATCATCGACTGGCCGCAATGGGTTGAATGCTCACATCCAAATGCCGATGATCTCCTCAGGCGGGATGTCGAGACGATCGTCACCTTCTTTAACAGAAAATACCGGATGGGTATCGATCCGGATGATGCACTCTCTGCTATCACCGGGTGATAGCTATGCGGGTCTATGGGATCGATATCGTCAGGGGTTCGGTTCGTTCCCAGTCCAGGCGCCCTTCATTTGCCCTCTGCCGGATTGAAGATGGCGAGATCGTCTCAGAGACCGAGGTCTCACTCTTCCGCCTGCTCAGGATTCTCAATGCCGAGGAACCTGATATCCTTGCAGTTGACAGCCTTCAGGAGGTGGCAGCAGATACAAAAGAGGTTTATCTCTTCCTCCAGTCTCTCCCCCCAAAGACTGATCTCGTCTGCGTCACTGGCGGGGGTGAACACCGTGAGAGCCTGGCACAGGTTGCAGGCAGGTACAACCTCACCTTCAACCGTTTTGATCCCTTTGCAGAGGCGAGGACGTCCGCTCAGGTTGCTTTGCTTGGTGCCGGGTGCCGGGTTGTTGCCTTTGCCGATGCATGCCTGATCACCGTCTCGCGAAGGCGTTCTCCCGGCAAAGGCGGCTGGAGCCAGAACCGGTATACGCGGAAGATACATGGCGCGGTCCGGGCAAAAGGCCGGGAGATCGAGATGATCCTGATTGAAGCAGGAGTGCCGTATGATAAAAAGGAATTTCGGGCATTCGGCGGCAACTCGCGTGTGATATTCCATGTCAATGCCAAACGCTCAGAGGTTCCGGTCTCAAATTCCCGCGGTTCCGATGTGCAGGTCTCTGTAACCCAGCCGCGGCTTGAGCGGATCCGTTTTATTCCCCAGACCAGCAAGCCGGGATACCTGATTGCAGGAATTGATCCCGGAACCACAATGGCACTTGCACTTCTGAGCCTTGATGGAGATCTGATCCATCTCTCAAGCTCCCGTGTTACCTCGGTTGCCGAAGCAATTGCCAGGATCAGAACCTATGGGCGCCCGCTCATCATCGCCTCGGATAAGAAAGAGATGCCGGGAACCGTGGAGAAGATTCGCAGGTCATTTAACGCTGTTTCTTTCCTCCCTAAAAGTGATATCCCGGTTTCAGAGAAATACGAACTTGCCGCAGGCATCAATTATACAAACGATCATGAACGCGATGCCTATGCCGCAGCGATGCTGGCATACCGCCACTACAAGAACAAGTTTGCAAGCCTATCCAAACGTTTGCCTCCCGGAATTGCCCGTGATGAAGTCCGTGCCCGGGTCGTCCGCGGTCTTTCACTTGAACAGGCCCTCGCCGAGCTTTCAGGAGATGAACCCCGCAAAGTACCTGATGAAGCCGCTGCACCGGAGGCAGCAACCTCTGAGCCAAAACAGCCCCGTGAACAGGATGAGATGATCCGCAAACTCCGGGGGCTTGTCTCAGAACTTTATGAAGAATCCCAGAAGAAGGATAATGAGATCGTACGCCTCCGTCGGCTCCTGAAGACGGAGCGGTCAAAGAAGAAGGAGTCAGTACAACGGGATGCCGAGGTGGTCCGCCTCCAGGGAATCATCACCAATCAGAAGAAATATCTCCGGAAAGAAGAGAGAAGAAACAAAGCGATGCGGAAACAGCTTGAGCGGCTGAAGGCCTATGCGGACCTGAAACAGGGGGAGGATCTGGTGCCGCTGAAGGTGCTTGATGCTCTTTCACGGGATGCGATCAGGAGGATGCGGTCTGAACTGGGGATGGCACCTGATGACTGGATATATCTTCTCAGAACTGATGGATGGGGCATGAATGCGATCCGTGAGCTTGCTGATGCACCGATTGCGGGGGTGATTGTGACCGGTCAGTCTCCCCCCTCACAGGATCTTGAGGCTGCATTCCGGGAATCTGGGATCCCACTTCTTTCTGGAGAGGGACTTCGTATCCGGGTTCAGGGATCATTTGGGGCATGCCCGAAAAGCTCTCTGCTGGAACGGCATGCCACGTGGCGGGAGGAGCAGGAGCAGTATGAACGGAGCAGGAAAGCCGAATCGATCGAAGATCTCTTCAAGTCGTACCGTTCGATGCGGGAACAGGAGGTGAAGAAAGGTGGATGATCGAAAGCTTCTGGATGAGATCCGGGGGATTGTTGGTGAGAGAGAGACTGAAGATGACTGTTCAGTCCTCGATATCGGTGATCGCCTCCTTGTGATGACCACCGATATGCTCCATGAGACAACCGATTTTCCCAGAGGAATGACCGATTATGAGATCGGGTGGATGGCAGCTGCTGTGACGCTTTCGGATATTGCATCGATGGCAGCCTCTCCAGCTGATCTCCTGATGGCAGTCGGGTTGGATAATCCGGATCGCCTCCCCGGCATTACCCGGGGTGCCGATGACTGCTGCCGTTCAGTCGGCGCACGGCTTGCAGGAGGTGATATCGATCGCCATACCGAGCTGACGATCGTCTCAACTGCAACCGGCTTTGTTGATCCTGGTATGATACTTCGGCGATCCGGCGCAAAACCCGGCGATCTCGTCTGTGTCACCGGCATGCCGGGGAGTGCAGAGGCGGGTCTTGGCGGAGATCCCCGGTTCTGGAGGAACCTGATCACTCCGGTTCCCCGGGTTGTGGAAGGGAAAGCCTTCTCGAAAGGTGGGGCAACGGCAATGATGGATATCTCAGATGGCATTGCCCTCTCGCTTGCCGATCTCGGGCGGGCATCGAAGGTGGGTTTTTCGCTTGATCCTTCTCTCTTCCCGCTCATACCGGATATTCCCAAAGAGAGGGCACATGATCTCTTCCTCTATGGCGGCGGTGATTTCGAGCTGATCGCAACTGTGCCGCCCGATCGATTCCCGGTTATGGGAGTTGATGCAACGGTCATCGGGGTTGTAACAGAGGATACGGCTATCCTCTCCGGCGGTTCCCGCCTTCCTCACAGGGGGTATTTACACAAATGGGAATGAGGGCCGGATCGATTGGTATTAATCCTTGATTGCTATAACCCTGATCAATGTACTTCCATGCCCTGATTCCCTTCAAGCCGATCAATCCCAAGACCCGGCTCTCGTGTGTGATGGACCAGCAGGAGCGTGAAGGGTTTGCGTATGCAATGCTTCTGGATGTTGTAGCTGCCGTGAACCGGACTGGGTGCTCGGCAACCCTCCTTTCTACCACCCCCTATGCCTGTGAGACTGCACTGGTCGCTGTCAGGGATGAAGGCTTAAATGAGGCGATTGACTGGGCGCTTCCGCAGTTTCACTGCCCTGCATTGATCATCATGGCCGATCTTCCGCTTGTGACGGCAGGAGCGCTCCAGCGGGTTCTCTCAACCGATGCGGATATGGCGATCGTCCCTGGCCGTGGGGGAGGAACAAACGTGATCTTTCTGAAACGTCCGCAATGTTTCCATGCCCGGTACTATGGGTCGAGCTTCCAAAAGCATATGGCCATGGCAGAAGAGTGCGGCTTTTCAGTGGATGTGATCGATTCGTTCCGCCTCTCAACCGATATCGATGAGAAGGAGGATCTCGTTGAGGTGTTGATCCATGGAAAAGGAAGAGCACGGGAGTACCTGGAGTCGCTTGGCTTTACAGTGATGCATGAGAAGGGCCGTGTCGGGGTGGTGAGGGAGGATCCCCAACGTGATTAATCCCTGTTATCAAGTCTTCTGACAGCGCCCATAAAAAGGCACTCATCCGGGGCGATCGTCTCGATTCCTTCGCCCTCTCCAATCTCAATACCAAGACCACGGAGAAGAACAACCGGGATACATTCATCGGCTTCGCCCATCAGAAGCTCGGCTGCTGATGCTATACAATCCCCGACAGCACGTCTGGTCACCTCAAGCTCTCGTCCAAAGAGATCCTTTTTCCCCCGGCAGTCGCCGACAGCCGCCATACCCGAACACCCGATCGTGACGCCCGAGACGCCAAGCCGCATCGCATGGGTTCTGGAATCGATGATCAGCACTGCCACCTTCTTTCCTGTTTTTTCAAATATGCCCTTTCGTATCCGGTATGCCGAGGCATTCGGATCAAGGGGCAGGGGAATGATGGTGCCATAGGGGGCATTCGAACCATCTACACCAGCATTTGGAAGGAGTGTTCCGTCTTTGAGTGAGAGGAGGAACCCCGGTATCCCGCCGATCACCTCATCGGATTCGGATATAACTACTTCCGCAACCCTTGCATCCATATCAAAGCGCTCTGCATACCGTAGGGCTTCTTCAGATGGGGTGATGTCGTCGAGCCTGATCACGCGCCCTTCTGCTGTTGCGAGTGCTGATTCTGCGATAACAATGACATCATTATCCCGGATTCCTTCCGCCTCACCAGCTGATGCCAGGATCCGCTCAATGATATCGTCGCCCGGTTCGATCAACCCGGTTCTTAAGCCAAATACAGAAAATGAGATGGTCATCGTCTCCGCATCTCCTCGCAGACTTTAATCAGGTCCGCTGTTTCACGGATATCATGGGTTCTGATCATATCTGCTCCGGAATCGATCAGGAGGGCGGTTGCAGCGAGTGTCCCAAAAAGCCTCTCTTCGGCAGGTTTCCCCAGTAAATCGCCGATGAAACTCTTCCGCGAGATTGCACCGAGGAGGGGTTTGCCAAAAGCGGTAAACTCACTGAAACGGCGGCAGATATCCCAGTCATTCTCAAAGGTTCGCTCCGGTACCCAGCGGCCAACCCCCGGATCGAGTATCAGATCACCGATTTCATTCTGTCTGCATCGTTCAATGACAATTGCCAATGTTTTCAGTGTCTCGTCTGCACCGCGTGCATCTCCGGGTGTATGCAAGGCTGCCATTGCGATCACCGGGAGGCCGCTCTCTGCGGCAATCATCGCATATCTCTCGTCTGCAAGTCCATGAATATCATTTATTGCATCAATGTCATATCTGAGAGCAACCTGAAGGGCTTCTGCATGCATCGTATCGACTGAGATTGGAATCCCAATTCCTTTAAGCTCAGACAGGCACTGTTTCAGCCGTTCACATTCTTCAGAGACCGGAATCTCCCGGCTTCCCGGTGCGGTGCTTCGCGCCCCGATATCGATGATATCCGCCCCACCTTCAATCATCCGTTCTGCAGCAGCCAGCACCCCGTCGGGGGGAACAAATGATCCTGAAAAAAAAGATTCGGGGCTTGTATTGATGACGCCCATCAGCCGAACCGGGTTTTTCCCCCCGACTCCGGTTGTTCCTATACGAGTGGTCCGCATGACCTCATCTTTTCCGCGGCGAACGTATTCTCCATCAGGGTGGCTATCGTCATCGGGCCAACCCCTCCTGGAACCGGAGTTATAGCTCCAGCTTTCGTCTCCACCATCTCAAAATCCACATCGCCGCAGAGTTTTCCACTCTCATCATAATTTGTTCCGATATCGATGACAATTGCACCCCACCCGACCATCTCGGATGTGATAAACCGGGGCTGCCCGACAGCTGCCACCAGGATCTCTGCTGACTGTGTGATCGATGCCAGATCGACCGTCTTTGAATGGGTGATGGTGACGGTTGCATCGGCATTTGTCAGGAGTGCGGCCATTGGCCTGCCGACTTCAATGCTCCGTCCGACGACAACGGCATTCTTTCCGGCAGGGTCTATTTCATATTCCGAAAGGAGACTCATCACTCCAAGCGGGGTGCAGGGGGAGAAGAGGGGTGATCCCGAGAAGAGCCGGCCGAGGTTCATCGGGTGAAATCCATCGACATCTTTTATGGGATTCACTGCCTCGATTACCGCATGGGTATCGACCTGCTTTGGGAGTGGCAGCTGAACCAGTATGCCGCTGATCATCGGATCGTCATTCAGCCGGTACACAACATCCAGCACATCCTGGGTTGATACCTCCTCCTCAAGTTCAACTGCGATTGATCCGATCCCGACCCGCTCACAAGCCTTGTGTTTCATCCTGACATACAGCTGTGATGCTGGATCCTCACCGACAAGAACGGTGGCAAGCCGGGGGTAGAGTCCTGACTCCTCGATCTTTTCAGCAAGAAGCGCAAGCCGTTTCTCCGAGGTCTTCTTTCCGTCAAGGATCATACTGCATCAGGGTAGAGTGGGAATCTGCCTGCGAATTCAACAACCTCTTCTCTCACTGCTTTGATGGTATTGGTATCGTTAATATTGTTTATCACGCGCCCAATCCAGTCCCCTATCAGTTTCATCTCATCCTCTTTCATGCCGCGGGAGGTGACAGTCGGGGTTCCGACCCTGAGGCCTGATGTGACAAACGGACTTCTCTTCTCACGTGGAATTGTATTTTTATTTACGGTGATCCCGGCATCTCCAAGGACATTTTCTGCTTCAAGGCCGGTAATTCCATGGTCTGAGAGATCGAGGAGGACGAGATGGTTGTCGGTTCCTCCGGAACAGAGCCTGAGATTGTTTTCCGCAAGAGTCTCTGCGAGGACACGGGCGTTCTTCACGACCTGTTTTGCATACTCCTTGTATGAAGGCTGGAGCGCCTCTTTGAAACAGACGGCTTTTGCAGTGATGACATGCATGAGTGGTCCGCCCTGCAGGCCGGGGAAGATGGATTTATCGATTCCTGGTCCATCCTCCTTTTTACAGAGGATTGCTCCTCCGCGTGGGCCACGGAGTGTTTTATGCGTGGTTGTGGTGGTGTACTGGCAGACATCAACTGGAGAATTGTGGATGCCGGCTGCAACGAGACCTGCTATGTGAGCGATATCTGCCATGCAGATCGCGCCGACTTCGTCTGCGATCTCACCAAATGCCTTGAAGTCTATCTCGCGTGGGTAGGCGGATGCACCACAGACGATCATCTTGGGCTGTGTCTTCCGTGCCATCTCGGCGATTGCACCGTAATCAAGTATCTCGCTCTCATAATCGACACCATAACTATGCACCTCATACAGCTTTCCACTGATATTGACGGGTGAACCGTGGGAAAGATGGCCGCCCTGGGTCAGGCTCTGGCTCATGATCACATCGCCCGGCTGGATGGTTGCAAAGTATACGGCCTGGTTTGCCTGGCTCCCGGAATGAGGCTGGACATTTGCATGTTCTGCAGAAAAAAGCTCGCAAAGGCGGTTTCGTGCGAGATTTTCGACATCGTCATGGAACTCGCATCCGCCATAGTAGCGTTTGCCCGGATATCCTTCTGCATATTTATTGCACATAATTGAACCGGTTGCCTCCATGACAGCCCTGCTCACCACGTTCTCTGATGCGATCAGTTCAAGCCCGAAGACCTGTCTCTGATGTTCTTTTTCGATAATTCCGGCGACCTCTGGATCGTCGCGTTGAAGGAATGACATATAAATAGAAATGGTGGTAAAAAGGTAATATCCTTTCTTGTAATCAGTGAGGCAAACCATTATCATCAGTGAGTCAGATCGTACAGAAGAGGGGGGGTGCGCGGGAAATGGATGCACGTATGAAGTTTCTTGAACATGAGCTGGAAGAGAAGGAACGGGAATTGAAGATGGTAAAGCGCGAGGAAGAACCGGTACATACCGTTGCAGTAGATGAGGATGACAGGATCGCCGCACTCGAGCGGAAGGTTCATGAGCTGGAAGCCCTGCTCAAAGGAGTGACAGAAGAGATGCTGGATCTCAAATCAGTCACACGGAAACTAACCCGAAATCTTGAGAATCAGGAGATGCGTGGCAGCGATGCCGCTTCAGCAGCTCCTCTCAAGAAAGAACCGCGTTCCCGTTCGAGGATTGTACCTGAAGAGGAGCCCGTCCGGGTCCGTGATCGTAAAACTTCACCTCCGCCACAAGTGGCAACTCCGGGTCCTGAGGCAGAACCTCCGGTGGATACATCGGATATGGAACTGATCATGCAACCTGATGGTACACTGAAGCATGAGAGGCGGAACCGGAATGACTACATTGTGGCAAGCAGCGGCTATGCTCCTGCAACCCAGATGAGGAAGGGGAAGATCGAAAGCAAGATCTATGAAGCCCCCGATGTCGATCCGAAGAGCGGAGTTGTGATCTCTCGAAAAGAGAAGGAAGATGATACCTCTCCAAAGACGATCCAGCGAAAAAAATAAACCGATATTGAAGGTATGATCGTTTGCACATAACCCTGCTTGAGATCGACAACTTCAAATCATTCGGACGAAAGACGAAGGTCCCTCTTGAAACGGGTTTTACAGTCGTCTCCGGGCCGAATGGTTCGGGGAAGAGCAATATCCTAGATAGTATTCTTTTTGCGCTTGGGATCACATCAGCCCGTGGACTGCGTGCCGAAAGGCTGACCGATCTCATCAATACCGGCTCAAATAAAAATACTGCAGAGGTGCATGTCAGTTTTTCAGATGGCACCCGGATAACGCGTCGGATCAAGCGAACCGCAAATGGCTATTATTCATATAATTACTTAAATGGACGGCTCTGCAAACAGGGTGATGTCCTCTCTTTCCTTGCCGGACATGGGATCAAACCCCAGGGTTACAATATCGTGATGCAGGGAGATGTTGCCCGCATCATGGAGATGTCGGATATCGAGCGGAGGAAGATCGTTGATGAGATTGCCGGCGTCTCTGAATTTGATCAGAAGCGTGAGCAGTCGATGGCCGAGCTTGAAGTGGTGAGGTGGAGGATCGAGCGGGAAGAGATCCTTCTCCATGAACTTGTCGAGCGCCAGGAACTGCTCAAAGTTGAGCGGGAAGCAGCCCTTACATTCCGCCGCCTTCAGGAGGAGCTCGACTCCTTTATGGCAAAAAGGAACGTCGTGAAACTTCGGGAGAAGAAGCGGGAAGAGATAGAGATCACAGGGATGATTGCTGAAACCGATCGGGCACTCTCCAGAATCGGTGATGATATCGCCCATGATGAGCATGAAAAGGCGTTTCTCCGCGACGAGATGAAGAGCATTGACGAGGAGATCCGCCAGAAGAGCGGACCTGAATATCTCCGTCTCCTCTCACAGATTGAAGAGGCAAAAGGTGTTATCCGGACTTCCGAACAGGGGATCCAGCGAAACACCCGTGATCGTGAAACAAACCTTGAGGCAATCAACCGCAAGTTTGCAGATATACGGCGTTCAGAGGCAACAGTAAAGGAACGGACCGAGAGTATCAGGAATCTCTCAATCGACCGGGCAAACCTCGGGATGGAGCTTTCAACCCTGAAAACGAAGATGGAGAAGGCTGAAACTGATCTCAGGGCAGCAAGCAAGGATTCCGAGGGTGCACAGTCGGAGATCTTCTCCTGCATGCAACAGCTTGAAGAAAGAAAAGCAGAGCGCTCCCGTCTTCTCTCTGAAAAAGATACGGTTATCGAAAGGAGCCGGATCCGGGTCTCGGAACGTGAGAGGCTTGCTCCAAGGCTTCAGGCAGCACAGGATGAACGGAGCGAAAAGGAACGGGAGATCCGGGAGGCATCAGCCGATCTCGATCAGATCCGTTCCGTTCAGAAAGCCCATGACCAGCAACTTTCTGCTGTTGAGAAGAAAGCGATGACTCTTCGGGGTTCGTATGAGGATGTCAAATCTGAGATCCGATCGCTTGAACAGAAACTGATGCAGCTGGAAGCACGGCAGCAGGCGCACGGTGAGGCAGGTGGCCGTGCTGTAGAGGCGGTGCTCGGGATGGACGGAGTATTCGGGACTATCGCACACCTGGGAAAAGCACCTCCTGAATTTGCAACCGCACTCAATATTGCTGCCGGAGGGAGGCTCAACCATGTTGTCTGCCAGGATGATTCCATTGCAGCTGATGCGATTCGGTTCCTCAAGGAGCAGCGCCTTGGAAGGGCGACGTTCCTGCCTCTTTCAAAACTGAGGGTGCCGCCCCCGCTGCCCTCGCTATCAGGTGATGGTGTCGTCGATTATGCGATCCGGCTGATCGAATTCGATCCGGCGTATGAACGGGCCTTCTCCCTCGTCTTTGGAACCTCGATCGTTGTAGATACGATGGAACATGCACGCAAACTTCTTGGCAGGCACCGAATGGTCACACTTGACGGCGATCTCCTCGAACGTACCGGGGCGATGACCGGCGGCTCGGTGAAACGTGATATCAAAGGGTTTGGTGCTGCCGTCGATCGCGAGATGGTGGAATACAGGGAGCGGCTTGATGGACTCCGGCAGGAAGAAGAGGAACTTACTGCATCGATTAAACGGCAGAATACTGTGGTTGAAACACTCAGATCAGATCGACAGGAGGCAGAGCAGAAGGCAGCCCGGCTTGAGCTGATCATCGACGAGTATGGGAAACGGATAGCGCAGCTGGATAGTGATATCGAAGCGTTATCATCTGCCTTATCCGATCTTGAAGGTGGTGAAGCCGAGATTTCAGCTGAGATTGCCGCTCTGGAAGAGACTCTTGATGCGATCACCGATCAGATCGGTACCATCAATGCACGGGTGGATGAGATCAAAAAGCGGATGGAGGCATCCGAGGCAGTCAGGCTTGCAGAGATCATCTCTGATCTGAAACGATCCATTGAGGATCTCGAGCGGCGACTCCGGAACAAAGAGGCGGATATTGCAGATCTCCAACGCGAACGCCAGTACTTCTCAAAACGCATCGAAGAGATGACAAAAGAGAAGGAGGAGCTGGTCGGGGCAAATATCCGGCTTGAAACTGAAAACAAATCCTATGAAGAGGAGATAAAGGCCTCCCGTCAACGAATACTTCAGCTTGAGGAGGAGCAGCGGGCATTCTCAGATGAGATAGAGTCGCTCCGTCAGAAGAGGAGTGTACTTGACGAACAGGTTGCCGATATCGAACGACAGCTGATCCGCCATTCCAATGAGAAAGAGCGGCATACAATCCAGGCAGAAGCCCTGAAAGAGCGGGCGCAGTCTCTCGCTGCTGAGATCGCCGCACTCGCCCCGGAGACAGAAGAGATCGAATGCGAGCTCTCTCCTGAGGAGATCGAGGAGGGGATTGCGATCACCGAGCGGCAGATCAGAAAGATTGGGGCAGTCAATATGCTTGCGATTGAGGAGTATGATCGTGTTCTGGCACGGGTGCAGGAACGGACTGAGAAGAAGGATATCCTCTCCCGTGAACGATCAGATCTTATTGAACGGATCGAAGGATTCGAGCGGATGAAACGCGAGGCATTCCTTTCGACATTTGAGGCTATCAACTCAAATTTCAAGGAGATATACGGGCGGCTTGCACGGGGATGGGGGCAGCTCATTCTGGAAAATACAGAGGATCCCTTTGCCGGTGGTCTGACGTTTGAGGTGCATCCACAGGATAAGGATGTCCGGAGACTGAATATGATGAGTGGTGGGGAGAAGTCACTTGTGACACTTGCGTTGATCTTCTCAATACAGCGGCATATGCCTGCCCCCTTCTATGGCCTTGATGAGGTGGATATGCATCTTGACGGATCCAATGTTGAGGGGATCTCACAGATGATCAGAAGTCTCTCCGAGACCTCGCAGTTTATCGCCATCTCTCTTCGGAAGCCGATGATTCAGGGTGCAGACCGTATCATCGGAGTGACCATACGGCCGGACAAGAGTACCCTTGTTACCGGTGTGAAGTGCAATGCCTGACGAACCGATCAATGAAGAGCCGATCGAGATCCTCGTCCGCATGGCAGAAAGCGGGGAGATCGATCCCTGGAATGTTGATATTGTTCTTTTAACAGATCGGTTCCTTGGTGAACTTGAGCGGAGGCGCGAGCTCGATCTCCGCATCTCCGGCCGGACACTTCTCTATGCTTCCATTCTTCTCAGGATGAAATCCGATGCCCTGATCGAACGGGTGCCGGATCCGGAGGTTGAAGAGGAAATCGGGGACGATTTTGATGATGTTCTCTTCTTTGACGGGGATCGGGATGGAGAGGGGCTTGAGTCGCATCTCGGTCCGATTGAGGTGCTTGAACGGGAAATTCAGCGGCGAATCAAGCGGAAGGAGTACCGGACACGCCCTGTCACCCTTTATGAACTGATCACCCAGTTGAAACTGGCAGAAAAAGAGGAGCGAAGGCGGCAGAGACGGCGACATCTGGCTGATGATGACCTCTTTGTGATCGCCGAGGATGTTGTCGAGATCGCCCATGAGGAGGCTTTTGAGGAGGCGTCATCCACGATCTATGCAACGCTCCTTCTCCTCGATCCCGATGGATTTAATCCGGTACCTCTCTCCCGCATCGCATCGGAGATCGGATCCCATCTGTATGATGTCTATATCTCCACTCTCTTTCTGATGCTCGATGATCGCGTTGATCTCATCCAGGAAGAGTTTTATGGGGAGATTCTGGTTGCACGGGTTCCGGTTCCCGCCGTCTGAACCAGATGGTTCAGTGAGGTTCCGGATGCGCGTAGCCGCCTTTTTGATAGTCGTGATGATCAGTGCAGGTGCATCCTCTCTGCGCGATCCCCTTGTGATCCGGTATCAACAGATCCGATCTCACTGGATTTGGGTATTCCGGGGGTCGGGCATCGGTCATATTCCCTGATATCCGGTGATCAAAAGAGAGGGTATTTAAGGGACTTCTGCGTATCTATTTAGGTCGCAGGGCAACAGGGTTGCCCGAATCAGGGGATGATTCATCCTACGATTCGTGTACCCGACCACCTCGCCGGAAAACCGGTCTGGTGGTGACATGCCCGTGTGGGGACGGCTGCCCGGATATGGCAGCAGTTCCCGGGGCCCGGTATCATCAATACCGGGTGCCGGAGAGGATGGTTGCAGGGGGTCTTTGGCTCTGAATGAGAACCTATATAACTCTTCAGAGACAATGAT
>Ga0163225_100101_pt1 | contig 26946 bp, 19 predicted proteins | sample MSEWel2016_04_06_2_FD_113145 | JGI IMG/M metagenome (GOLD analysis project Ga0163225, IMG submission 113145) | Subsurface microbial communities from deep shales in West Virginia, USA - MSEEL Well Study Marcellus 5H_2016_04_06 ... | reverse complement strand
TGCGAGGGCTATGCCCGAAGCAATCTCTAATGAAAAAAACGCTACTTTAAACTAGAGCCTTTACTTTTCGTAAATGACTGTTTTGAAGACAAGCATAACGCAGCAATTGTCGTTTTCTTGCAAGCACTAGTTAAACTTTATACTTATGAAGAAACAATCTTATCCTAATGTATCATCAGAGCTGTTCCGCCGTTTGGCATCTTTTCTGGTGGCTATTCTGATTCTGGTTCCTGCAAACGCCCAGATTCAGGAAATGGGTCTTCGAAACGAACCCGTGGACATCAGTGATGATTTTCGCAGCTTCAAAAACACCTATTATCTGGCCGATAAAATGGTCAATTTTGATCCGGAAACCGGTACTGGCGAAATAGTTTACAACCGGTATGAGTTCAAAACCCGCATGGCTTTTAACAATATGCTGGGGGTTCTGCGTCCGGTGACACCCAATGAGTTTCCGGAAGTCGAATATGAAGTGTCGCCTACGCTTCCGTTTTCTGTGCAGTTTGTTTCTGCCCGGACGGTTCGACTGCAGGCGCAGTCCGGCTTTGTGACCCCCGAAGTGGCCAATAGAGAATCAATGATGCTCATCAACAATGAAATGCCACCCAGCGATGCCTGGAAGTATGAGAAAATTGAGGGAGGCCACAGGTATAGCAGCGAATTTGGCGCTGTTGTGATTGATGAAAACCCCTGGCGCGTTTCGTTCTACGATGAAAAGGGCAAACTGTTAACCAGCACCAACCATCATGTGGACAATGTGGATGCAACTTATACGCCCATATTGCCTTTTTCCTTTGTTCGCAGAGCCTCAGACTACAGCCGCAGTTTCTCGGCAACATTTAATCTTTTACCCGACGAAAAAATCTTTGGTTTTGGAGAACAATATACCGAATTGGATAAGCGGGGTCAGAAAGTTGTTCTATGGGTAGATGATGCCAACGGTACCCAGAACGAAACCAGTTACAAACCCATCCCGTTTTTTCTGAGTAGCCGTGGCTACGGAATGTTTATGCATACTTCGTCACCCATCACCTGCGACGTGGGTAAATATTTTAGTGGTGCCAATTCTCTGATGGTCGGTGACGAAACTTTGGATTTGTTTGTTTTCCTGGGGAAACCCAAGGAGGTTCTGGATGCTTATACCGATGTTACCGGAAAGTCTGAAATGCCCCCACTGTGGTCGTTTGGGCTTTGGATGAGTCGAATTACCTATTTCTCGGAGGAGGATGGACGTAATGTGGCGGATAAATTGCGCAAATATGAAATTCCTTGTGATGTGATTCATTTTGATACCGGTTGGTTCGAAACTGACTGGCGATGTGATTATCAGTTTTCGGAATCGCGTTTCGATAATGCCGGAAAAATGATAAAAGACCTTAAAAATCAAGGCTTTCATACATCACTCTGGCAATTGCCTTATTTTGTTCCACAAAATACGCTCTTCCCTGAAATTATTGATAAGGGACTTTTCATAAAAAATGACAAGGGAAATCTTCCCACCGAAGATGCCATTCTGGACTTTAGCAATCCGGAAGCCGTGTCCTGGTATCAAAATAAACTCAGCAGTTTGCTCGAACTTGGAGTGGGTGCCATCAAAGTGGACTTTGGAGAGGCGGCTCCTGCCAAAGGGGTTTATCACAATGGGCGCACCGGTTTTTACGAGCATAACCTTTATCCTTTGCGGTACAATAAAGCGGTTGCTGATGTTACCAAAGAGGTGACAGGAGACCAGATTATGTGGGCACGCAGTGCGTGGGCCGGTAGTCAGCGATGGCCGTTGCATTGGGGGGGAGATCCTGCCAATACCAATTCGGCTATGGCAGCAACGGTTCGTGGCGGTTTGTCAATGGGATTATCCGGCTTCTCATTTTGGAGCCACGACATCGGCGGATTTGTGCTGAAAACACCTGAAGATGTTTATCGCCGATGGCTGCCCTTTGGATTGCTTTCATCGCATTCACGTGCTCACGGAACACCTCCTAAGGAGCCGTGGAAATATGGAGAAGATTTTACGGATGCTTATCGTAAAGCGGTGAATATACGTTACAAACTGATGCCATATATTTATGCTCAGAGTAAACATTCAGCGGAAAACGGGTTGCCAATGATGCGCGCTTTGTTTGTGGAATATCCCGATGATCCGGGAGCATGGCTGGTGGATGATCAGTACCTGTTTGGTCAGGATGTGCTGGTGGCTCCGATGTTTGAAAAAACGGAAAGTCGTCAGGTTTATCTTCCCGGAAACCATAAGTGGATCGATTACCAGTCTGGAAAAGTTTACACGTCCGGGTGGCACGAAATTGAAGCCGGAGAGATTCCGGTGGTAATGTTGGTACGCGATGGGGCGGTATTACCACATATTCAACTTGCTCAATCGACCATGCAAATGGACTGGTCGGAACTGGAATTGAGAGTCTTTGCTGCTGATGCAGAAAATGTGCAAGGGTTGATTTGTCTTCCGTTCGACAATCAGTTACGGAGGTTAATTCTGGAAAGCAAAGATAATCAGTTTAGATTGGTCGAAAATTCCTTGGAAGGGAAAGCAAAACTGAGTGTCACAGTTAAGGAATAGAGGTTTGTTAATACATTTATCTGTGAGATGTAAAACCCCGGCAGGAATTCCTGGCGGGGTTTTTAATACTCAGAAAGTAATTTGCAAATTAATGAGGGTGTTGTAAATCTCTTTCAAAATAAGAATTTTGCGCTTCTGTGTTTGGGCCTTTTTACGGACTATTGTAGATTAATAAGCGTAATAATTAGTCACAATCTTTGTTCTGTTTAAGATGATATTTATCTTTCTGATATTCTGAGAAATAGGGGTTGTTTGTCCCGGCATTATCGTCTTTAATTTCTTCTATTTGTTATAACAATACTCCGTTATCCCGAAGCTTCGGGATTTTAAATGCCTGTTAGTGAGTAGTTTGCGCAATGCGCAATTTCTGACACAACTCTCTGATAATAAAAACTTTGCGTCATTGCATCTTTGCGTTTAGGCTTTTTTTAACGAACTATTGTTACAAGTCAACATGCTTTTTTGACTTTCATATTGATAAATAATCAATATATTTGCCCCTGATTTTGGTGATTATCTCTGATCTCTTCGGAGGTAATAAAAGGGAATCCGGTGTAAAACCGGAGCTGTACCCGCAGCTGTAAGCTTTTTAATAGTGGTTTGAAAAAACTCTTTTACCACTGGAAACAAAAGGCAATGATCAGTGACCAATGACCAATTATCAATTCTATATTGATAATTGATAACTGGTAATTGATAATTGAAATTGTTTCCGGGAAGGTCTTTTCAAATCGGAGCGAGCCAGAAAACCTGCCAGAATGAGTTTAATCTAACATTTTGCTTCCGGGATAGAAGTATATGTTTAGGACATTCGCGCGCGTGTTCGGCATGTTTTTCTTTATCATTATGGATGCAAGGTGGAATAATTAATTAAAATTATTTTAACCATGCTGAAATTTAATTTTGCCTGTATGGCATTGTTTCTGGGGATTTCTGCATCCCTTATTGCTCAGACAGTCTCTCTTTCGGGGAACGTTACAACTCAAAATTCAGATGAGCCGCTTTCGGGAGCTCACATTTATCTTCCGGGTACCAACATTGGTACTGCTTCCAATAATCGGGGGAATTTTATTCTTTCCGGTCTGCAAGAGGGTGATTGTGAGATTATTATATCTTTTTCGGGTTTCTGCCGTGTAAAGAAAGAGCTAAATCTTAAACCCGGCAAAAACGAGGTCTCGATTCAGATGGAGGAATCTGCCTCCAACCTTGGAGAAGTAGTGGTTACCGGTACCGGAACTGCTCATCATCTGAAAAATGCCCCTGTTCCTACCGAATTACTGAATGCTAAAGCTGTAAAAAGTGTTGCTGCGAATGATTTTGAGGATCTTATGATGTCTCTCAGTCCTTCGTTCGATTTTAATCCCAACACGATGGGATCTTTTATGACGTTGAATGGCCTCAGAAATGATTATATCGTTGTGCTGCTCAATGGCAATCGAATGTATGGAGATATGGGAGGAAATGCCGATTTGAACAGAATCAATCCGGATGCTATTGAACGGGTCGAAATTCTTAAGGGTGCAGCATCGCTCCTCTATGGTTCGGATGCCATTGCAGGGGTGGTCAATGTTATTACCAGAGAATCTCATCAGAGGGTTAATATTTCCAATAACACTCGCATTCGTAGCTATAACACTTGGCAGCAAAATAATACACTGGATCTGAATGTGGGAATAGTCGGTTCGCATACGTCCTTTTCACACAAGAGCAGTGATGGTTGGCAGTTGAGCGAATACGAGGAGGATGACGGGGAGTTGAGCAAAACTGACGAAAAAGCCATGAAAGCTCATGAGGATTACACCTTATCTCAAAAACTCGATTTTGATGTAACATCCAGCCTAAGTGTTTATGTGGAAGGTTCTGTTTATGAAAAAGATATGTTCCGGGAACCGACCGTAGGTAATTATGGGTACAATTTTGAGGATTATACTTATGGTGCAGGGGCTAAATACCTGCTGTCGGGGCGGGATTATATCTCAGCCGGTTACAACCATGATCAATATCTTTATTATTACAAGTATAATCAGAATTATAAGGATTTTAAGGAAGGTGATCGATCAGAGAATAACGATCAGCGGCTGGATGATGTGCAGGTAAAGTATTTCAAACAGATTTCTGCCAATAATAAGCTTTCTGTTGGAGTTGATTACAAAAACGAGCAGATGTATTCTGATGATCGGCTAACCGACGGTCGTGCAGAGGCTTATACGACTGCTGTTTTTGCCCAGGAGGAACTTACCTTTTTTGATGTTCTGGATGTGGTTGCAGGTATGCGGTATGTGAAACACAAAGAATTTGGAAATGCTTTTACACCCAAAATTTCAGTCTTATACAACATCGGTGATTTCAACCTCCGGGGAACCTATGGTTTAGGATACAAAGCCCCAACACTTAAAGAACTTTACTACGAGTACGAAAAACGGGGCCGCCTCTATCTTGGAAATACTGAGTTGGAACCTCAGGAGTCGGATTTCGTCTCCACGGGAATTGAATACAATCCGGGAGTACTATCCATGAGTATTACCGGATATCGTAACAATGTGGATAACATGATTGATTACGAAACGGTCGATTTGCAGCCCGGGGATGATGAAAACGGAATTAGCACCAGAAGAAAGCATTTTAACATTGAGGAAGCCCGCACTCAGGGCGTTGATTTTTTGTTTGATGTAAAAGCCGGTTACGGTTTTATTGTTGGAGGGGGGTACAGCCTCGTGGACGCAATGAATCTGACCTTCGATACACGCCTGGAGGGAGTGGCTAAACATTATGCAAATATGAGATTGGGGTATGACCGTCACTGGAAAAAATATCACCTAAATACCAATATTAACGTGCGTTTGCAGGATGAGAAGTTTTACGAGGATGGAAATGCTAAAGCCTACAATTTGTGGGACTTAGTCACCCGCCATCGTTTTACCGGAATGGGCGATTTTATTTTTGAAATTTCTGCCGGTATTGATAATGTCTTTGATTTCGTGGATGACCGGCCTTACGGAGTGCATTATGGCACGCTGACACCGGGGAGAACTTATTTCCTGGCATTGAATATTAATTTTTCTTAATCGTTCAAATTAAAATTATTGAGAAAAATGAAAAGATTATTGTTAATCTGCATTATTGCCACTTTTTGTCTGGCTATGGGAACACAAGCTGAGAATAATTTAGAAAAAAAAGGAATTCTGTTAATCACCTTCGGTACCAGTTATCCGGAAGCGCGTAAAACTTTTGATCACGTTGATTCAATATTTAAAAAGCAGTGGCCTGATGTGGATGTACGTTGGGCCTATACGGCAAGCTTTATTCGCCAAAAACTTGAAGGTCAGGGGATTCATGTCGATTCGCCGACTGAGGCTCTTGCCAAAATGGGAGAGGCAGGGTGCACACATGTGGCGGTGCAATCTTTACATTTTATTCCGGGGGCTGAGTTTCATGATGTTTTGAAGACAGTTGGTTCTTTTAACAGGATTCACTGGGGGATAAAAAAAACCACTATTGGCGGCCCCTTAATTAGCAAACATCAGGATATGCAGCAAATGGCAAATTTTATCTGCAAAACATTCCCTGCTGCGGACAATAAAAAAGAGGCTGTTTTATTGATGGGACATGGATCTCATCATGCTGCGAATGTTTATTATCCTGCTTTTCAGTATTATCTGGAAGAACGCTCGCCTGACCATTTTATAGGGACTGTTGAGGGCTATCCTTTGTTGGATGAAGTGACGAGAAAGTTGGATGCGGGCGGATATCAAAAAATTAAGCTGGTACCTTTTATGTCAGTTGCCGGCAATCACGCTCAAAACGATATGGCCGGCGATCAGCAGGACAGCTGGAAATCGCAACTGGAGGCCAAAGGATATCAGGTGGAAATTGTGATGAAAGGGCTGGCTGATTATGATGAAGTAGTTCAAATTTGGATTGATCATTTAAAAGAGGCATTTGATGCGTTATAGCTTGTTTATTTTTCTGATTTGCATAGCATTGTTTTTGGGTTGCGGCTTAAAAAGAACCGAAAGACCCGACCCGGAAATATCCGTCGAAGAGGTAAAGCTGGATTACGCCCGGGAGTTTTCCTTGAAAAGACAAGGTGATCGCAGGCTCCTCAAGGTTTATATGGATGAGCATCATTCTGAACAAACTTCAAGAGAATTTACGCTGGTGAGCGACAGTTTGGAGGCTGCATCTGTTCCTGATGCTATTCAGATACCCTGCAAAAAGATTATTTGTGTGACCTCCACCCAGCTGGCCTGTTTTTTTGCCCTGGATGATATCGATAATATAGTGGCCATTAACAGTAGCAGATATCTTTTTCATGAAGAGATGAATGAAAGGGTCGCTTCCGGAAAAGTAAAGAGAATTGGCAAGGAAGGGAGTTTCAATCTGGAAGTTATTGCTGCGCTGAACCCTGATGTGATTTTTGTTTCTCCTTTTAAGTCCGGCGGTTATGATGCATTGTTGAGTATGGGCATCCCGCTGGTTCCCATGGCGGCTTACAATGAAATGACTCCCCTGGGAAGGGCTGAATGGCTGAAAATGATGGCCCTTTTTGTGGGTAAAGAAGCAAAAGCGGATACCGTATTTAATAATATTGCCAGGCACTATAACGAACTAAAAGCTGAAGTCGCAGGAATTGAACACCGGCCGACCGTTTTTTCCGGGAAAATGCGTTCCGGTTCCTGGTATGTTCCTGGCGGGGATAGTTTTTATGCTCGTCTGTTTCGTGATGCCGGGGCCGATTATGTCATAAATGATGATGAGCAGGGGGCCTATCCGGTAGATTTTGAGACCATTTATAGAAAGGCTCATAATGCTGATTTCTGGCGTCTGGTTCACCCTGAGAAAACAGGGCTTACACTTCATGAGTTCTTGCAGCAGGATGTCAGGTATGCTGATTTTAAAGCAGCCAGGAAGAGAAATGTTTTGTTATGCAATATTCGTGAGAAGCCTTATTATGAGCAATCAGCCATGAAACCTGAAGTGCTTTTGGCCGATTATATTCATTTTTTTCATCCTGAAATCTTACCCGGTCATGAACCGTATTTTTATGAAAGACTGAAATGAAAGATAAAGGGAATAAACGAGTGGCCTTTGTATTGGTCATAAGCCTTTTGTTGACAGCAGTTCTTATGGTGTTAAATATGGCCTTTGGCTCGGTTCATATTCCTCTGTCCGAAGTGGTCTCTCTTCTTTTTTCCAGGGAGTGCAGCAATGTTGTTTTTGAAAATATCGTATTAAAAACCCGTTTGCCTCAAACGCTGGTGTCTGTGGGGGCCGGTATGGCGCTTGGCGTTGCCGGATTATTGATGCAAACCCTTTTTAAGAATCCGCTGGCCGGCCCTTCTGTGTTAGGGATATCATCAGGTGCGAGTCTGGGTGTTGCTTTTGTGATGCTCTTTTCCGGGCAGGTTTTAGGCTTTTCATTTTACAGTCTTGGATTGTGGGGGGATTTAGCAGTGATATTGTCATCTTTTTTTGGGGCTGGCATTGTGCTTCTGGTGATTCTTTTTATTTCCAGTCGCATAGGAGGAACACTCAGTGTGCTGATTATCGGAGTGATGATTGGTTATTTGTCCTCTTCATTAGTTGGTCTGTTAAAGTTCTACAGCACCGAAGAAGATGTGCACAATTATGTGATTTGGGGGCTTGGCAGTTTTAGTCGTATGTCAGCCGAAAAAGCCAGGATTTTTAGTTTGGTGACAATCGCTTTGTCCATTTCTTCACTGGCTTTGAGTAAGTCTTTGAATCTTCTGTCACTGGGTGACAGATACGCCATTAATCTGGGTTTAAAACTAAAAAGGGCCCGATTCGGGGTGATTGCATCCGCAGGTTTTCTTACCGCTTTGGTGACCTCTTTTTGTGGTCCGGTGATTTTTATTGGGGTGGCGGTTCCGCATTTGGCCAAACTATTATCCCGGACAGCCAATCATTATCATCTGGTCATCAATGCGGCTGTTATTGGAGGGGCTACGGCTTTACTTTGTAATCTGGTGGCCCGTCTTCCCGGGTTAGAACAAGAGTTGCCCATTAACTCAGTGACCGCTTTTGTTGGGGCTCCGGTGGTTATCTGGGTGATTTGGAAGGGAAAGAGAAATAAGGAATAGAGCGAAGAGCATAGGGCGAGGAGCATGGGGTATAGAGAATTAACAGAGGTAATAAATATCTCTGCATTTTTGCGTTTAAATAAAATAGAAATGAAAAAACTTAAGCATCCACTGATGATAGTCGGAACTGGATCTGATGTAGGTAAGAGCGTGCTGGCCGCCGGCTTCTGTCGCATCTTTCTGCAGGATGGATACCGACCGGTTCCGTTTAAGGCGCAGAATATGTCGCTCAACAGCTACGTAACCGCCAACGGTGGGGAAATAGGTCGTGCGCAGGCGGTGCAGGCAGAGGCGTGCCGGTTGGATTGCCATACCGATATGAATCCGGTTTTGCTAAAGCCGGGTTCTGATAAGCAGTCTCAGGTGATTGTTAATGGGAAGGTGTTGGGGAACTATTCTGCCGGCAGTTATTTCAGGGGACAGATCAAAGATCAATTGTTTACTGAGGTTCTGCAAGCTTTTGGAAGACTTCAGAAAAGCTTTAACCCTGTGGTGATGGAAGGAGCCGGAAGTATCGCCGAACTCAATTTGAAACACAATGACATCGTGAACATGCGGATGGCCACAGCTGCGGATGCATCCACTATTCTGGTCGCTGATATCGAGCGGGGCGGGGTTTTTGCTTCGGTTTATGGCTCCATCAAATTATTAGAACCTGAAGAGCGAAAACAAATTAAAGGAGTTATCATCAATAAATTTCGTGGTGATGCTTCTTTGTTTGATGAGGGGCGAAAGATTCTGGACGATTTGACAGGTGTCCCCGTACTTGGTATTATTCCGGTATTTAATCATATTAGCATTGAAGAGGAAGACTCAGTTTCTTTGGAACGAAAGGCTGCTTCTGCTCTCGATAATAAGATCAATGTGGCAGTTATTCATCTAAGACGATTGTCCAATTTTACCGATTTCAGTCGCCTGGAACAAGACGAAAGAGTGAATCTTTACTACACCAATAATACCGAAGAAATCAAAAAAGCGGACATCATCATTTTGCCCGGCTCCAAAAGTACCATTGCGGATTTGATTGAACTTCGTCGAAATGGAGTTGCGGCTGAAATTATTCGCCAGTCAAGGGCCGGAAAAACAGTGATTGGTATTTGTGGTGGCTTTCAGATGATGGGGGCTCGCATTGAAGATCCCGAACATGTGGAGGGGAGTGTGGATGCCGTGCCCGGGCTGAATATTTTACCGGTGACGACCACCCTGGAATCTGTAAAATCCACCGTACGCACTTCATTTTATTTCAAGGGGTTCAAGGAGCCTTGCAGTGGCTATGAAATCCACATGGGACAAACAAATAGGGACGGTGTTGGAGCTTTAAATCGCTTAAGAAACGGGCAATTGGAGGGTTGCAGGATTAATGCAAAAACATGGGGAACCTATATGCATGGAATCCTGGATAACTCTGTCGTGATAGAAGATGTTCTGGCTCCTTATGTGCAAGGTGTCACATCCTCAATTAGTTATGATGAATTTAAACAAAATCAGTATGACCTGTTGGCTGATCATCTTCGCCAAAATGTGGATATGGATATGATTTATAAAATTTTGTCAGAATGATTAAAGGACACGGTGACGATATATATGATTTCCCGGCTGTTCGGATCAATTTCAGCTCTAATGTTATTCCATCAGGGAGCAATCCCGCGCTGAGAAATCATCTGTGTTCCTGGATTAAATGTATTGAGCGGTATCCCGATCCTATAGGTGGACGTTTGGCTGGTCAGATAGAAAATCAGAAACATCTGCCTACAGGAAGTGTCATGATTACAAACGGGGCTGTTGAAGCTTTTTATTTGATTGCGGAGCTGTTTCAGGGGAAACAGTCATTAATCTTTTACCCCTCTTTTTCGGAGTACGAGGATGCCTGCCGAAAGTCCAATCACCGAATTCAGTTTTTCCACCAAACAACATTCGGGAATGTGGATTATTCAGGTATAGATCTGGTTTGGATTTGTAACCCCAACAACCCGGACGGGCGCATTTATGACCGCAAAAAGCTGTGGCAACAGATTGAAGACAGTCCGGAGACGATATTTGTGGTTGATGAGGCATACTCTGATTTTCTGACAAAGGATATTTCGCTTGAAAACTGTTTGACTGAATACCAAAATCTGATCATTGTAAAATCATTAACCAAAACATTTGCGATTCCCGGGCTCCGGCTGGGGTATCTTTTGGCAGATCCACCAATAATTGAGGGACTGCAACGACCAGTGATGCCCTGGAGAATTAATGCGCTGGCACTGGAAGCAGGACGTTTTTGTTTTAGCAATCTTGATCACGATAAGCAGGAAGTGGCCGGGTATCTTCAGGAATCCCGGCGATTTCAAAATGCGATCAATGATATAGACGGATATAGAGTGGAGTCTTCTTCCACCACATTCTTTTTAGTGGAGGCTCCTTTGTCTGCAGCAGTTTTGAAAAATCATTTGGCTCATAAAAATAACATATTGATAAGGGATGCATCCAATTTTAGAGGCCTGTCAGAGAATTATTTCAGGGTTTCGGTGCAGTCGCCCAAAGAAAATAACCAATTAATTGAAGCACTCAAAGAATGGAGTTGAATTTGCTTATACCGGCTTTGATTTTTGCCTGGATACTCGACCGTGTTCTGGGGGATCCTTCCCGGATGCCACATCCGGTTGTTGTGTTTGGAAAACTCATTGCATTTTTTGAGAAGAAATGTAACCGGGGAAGAGACAATTTTGTGCGTGGAATGGTGGTGACGGTCGTTTTGGTCACCGGTGTGTTTTTGTTTTTTTACTGGGTATTTTTTCTGTTGGGTCAGATAAATATTTGGCTGGAAGTCGTTTTTCAAATGGTCTTTATCTTTTTGGGTTTGGCCGGTACCACCCTTATTCGTGAAGGTAAATCCGTTTTTGAAAAGTTGCAGATAGGTATGGAAGAAGGGCGGCGACAGGTTGGGCGGATTGTTGGGCGTGACACCAAAAACATGAGTAGTCATGAAATTAAAACTGCCACTCTTGAAACATTGGCTGAAAACCTTAGTGACGGTGTTGTGGCTCCTTTATTTTGGCTGGCCATTGGCGGGGTTCCGGGTATGATGGCCTATAAGATGATCAATACCCTGGATTCCATGATTGGCTACAGAAATGAAAAGTATGAATATTTTGGGAAGTTTGCCGCCAAGTTTGATGACGTGGCTAACTATATACCGGCCAGAATTACTGCCGTCTTGATGGCGATTTGCGGAAGGAGTAGAAGGGCATTTCAGTTTATCTTTCGTTATGGAAAATCCCATAAGAGCCCCAATGCCGGATATCCCGAAGCTGCCTTGGCCGGAATCCTGAATGTTCAGTTTGGAGGGAACCATGATTATTTTGGAGAGATGGTTTCCAAACCGAAAATTGGCCACAACAAAAGAGATATAAATATATCGGATCTGAATAAAACAATTCAAATTAACAGAGCAGTGGAAATCCTGATGATTGTTTTGATTATTTTGGTCTGGATTTTCACTGATTTACCTTGTGGAGCACAAAATGCAGAGGTTCTGTTTTCTGATCCCGGCAGGTTTGTCTTCACTTTAAAACAATAAAATTATGAACTCACTTAAGAACCTGAACATTCAGCCCATCGAAAATGGGGAGCTGAGAAAACTTCTTCAACACAACCTCGATCAGAAAACCAAGCCTGTTGGCTCTTTGGGATACCTTGAAGAGTTGGCTTTACAAATTGGCCTTATTCAGGAGAGTACAAGGCCTGAATTAAAATCGCCTGTGATGCTTACTGTTGCATCCGATCATGGCATCACCGAGGAAGGGGTTAGTCCGGTGCCTCCAGAGATTACCTGGCAGCAGGTGAATAATTTTGTCAATGGTGGCGGTGGAATCGGACTTTTTTGTAAACAATATGGTTTCGATTTGTATGTAGTGGATGCGGGTGTTGATCACGATTTTGAAGTGCATCCGCGATTGATTGATAAAAAAGTGCGTAAAGCATCCAGAAACTTTTTGAAAGAGCCGGCCATGACAATAGAGGAGTGTGACCAGGCAATTCAGAATGGCCGTGATGTGGTGGCCTTGTTTGCCGAAAAAGGAAGTAATGTTGTTGGGTTTGGTGAGATGGGTATTGGTAATTCATCTCCGGCTACTGCATTGTTGTCCGTTTATACCGGATTGCCGGTAGTGGAATGTACCGGTTCCGGATGTGGTCTGGGTCAAAAAGGCGTTGATAATAAGGCAGATGTTTTGCGACGGGCGATTGAAAAGCATGGCATTTCAGAAAATCCCGATAAGAATCTGGCAACTTACGGAGGTCTTGAAATTGCTACTATGGTAGGTGGAATGTTGGAAGCGGCTCAACGTCGTATGCTCATAATTGTGGATGGTTTCATCACGACGTCGGCATTTTTAGCAGCTTACGAAATTTGTCCCACCGTTCGGGATTATGCTGTTTTTTCTCACTGTTCCAAAGAGCATGGACATGTGAAAATGCTTAATCACATGAACGGTCGGCCGTTGCTAAATCTTGATCTTCGTTTGGGTGAGGGAACAGGCTCTGCTATTGCCTATCCAATCATTCAGGGAAGTGTGGCTATGCTTAACGAGATGACTTCATTTGGTGAAGCCAAGGTATATAATGTGGTTGATCAGACCGGAAATATTGTATCTAAGGGTTTGTAATGAAATAAATTGACAGATTTAACGAAGTTATTTTGTTCTTTACCGACTTGAAAATACGGCGAATAGCGAGCTATTTAAAGGATTTTCAGGCCTAAATAGGGACTGCTGAATAACAAATAAATTCTTATATATAAAGTGTTTATGGTGTTTTTTTTCTTGAAAGAACAATGTTTATTAGCAACCCTTAAATTAAGTTTGCGCTTGAGAGGGAAACTTGTAAAACAATTAGCTAACTAATAACCTCTTTTGTGACTAAAGCAGATTCGCTGTTCAAGAGGCGGGCTGGCCTGTCCGTTTTCCGGGCCGGCGGTTTGCGAGAAGGCTTAATGGGCGACTTCAGAGCCTTGCGGGCCAGCCGGAAATTAAGCCTGATGCGGGCGGATAGGTTTAAACGGACTAGACTTTTTTGGTTCCTTTTTGGGGCGATGCCAAAAAGAACAATAATAAAAAAATAAATATTTGGGCTGCTGACTTTTTCAACAGGTCCAAAATAAAGATGCATTGGGTATAGCGTTAAGTGCATGAAGTGGACTAACACTCACTTCGCACTATGCGCTCTGCACTCTGCACTATGCTTTTAACCACAATGCTTATGCGAGAACTTAACATCCTTTTTTCTTCAATTCTCTACTTTACACGGCTGCCCTTGCCTTTTAAAGTGGAGTATCGAAAAGAAAATCAGCAACTGGCTTTAACCTGGTTTCCCATGATTGGCTTTATCGTGGGAGGTTTGGGAGCTCTTGTCTTTTGGTTGACCAATCTTTATTTGCCACATCCAGTGGCTGTAATTGTCTCGTTGGGAGCCGGTGTATTGGTGACAGGTGCTTTTCATGAAGATGGATTTGCGGATGTTTGTGATGCTTTTGGAGGAGGATATAGTAAAGACCAGCGGTTGAAGATCATGAAAGATTCGCGCGTGGGAGCCTATGCGCTAATAGGTGTAGTGCTTTTATTTGCACTCAAAATCGCTTTGCTTATAGAAATGAATGCCTTCTGGGTACCTGTGATTTTGATTACTTCTCATGTGTTGAGTCGATGGTCAACCCTGATAATATCCATGGGGTGGAGTTATGCCCGGCCAACCGGGGAGTCTAAATCACGTGATACCAGTCATCCCATTTCCTGGATACGATTTTTATGGGCCACTGTTCTGGGATTTTTACCTTTACTATTTTTTGACTCCTGGTGGGTGCTGGTGACGATTCCTGTCGTCACTGTGTTTTCTCTATTGTCAGGAGCGTGGTTTCAAAAACGAATTGGCGGATACACCGGCGATTGTCTGGGGGCTGTGCAGCAGGTAAATGAGGTGTTGGTAATGGCACTGCTACTGATTTTTGTCACTTGAAGAGTTTAAACTAATGGTTAAAGGTAGGCAGAGAGCATAGAGCTAAGAGCCTGGAGAAAAGTGAGTTTTGGAGCGATTGAATTTTGTTTTTAGCCCCTTGCTCCATGCCCTTTGCTTAAATAGTGCCTGTCTATAAAGTATGCGTTTTTCATGTGTTTGAAATAGAAAGTTCAAATTCAAGGCGTGTGAGAAATCTAAACCGCAGAATACTAAGGTATTTGAGGATTTAGATTTTGAGCAACAACGCAGAAGTTGGACTTTATAGACAAACACTAAATAAGATTCATTATGCCAAAGAATATCTTTTTTATTCGACATCCTAAAACTGAAGCACCTCCGGGTGTCTGTTATGGTAACTCGGATGTAAAACCTTCTGCTGAATCCCTTGAAAAGGCAGTGCTTAAAGCTCGTGATAAGATGGATGGTGCAGCAATGGATATCTGCTATTCCAGTCCGTTATCGCGCTGTACCATGTTGGCTGAGGCATTAATGCAGGATGCTATGATAGTAACTTCCGAACGCATTAGGGAAATAAACTTTGGTCGCTGGGAGATGGTACCATGGACCGATATTCCTGAAGATGAGCAGGAGCAGTGGGGGCAGGATTTTATCAATTGTAAAATTCACGGAGGAGAGAATTTTTTTGATGTACAGAGACGTGTACTTTCTTTTCTGGATGAATTGGTGAATACCGGACATACTAACATTATGGTAGTTACCCATGCCGGATTGCTGAGAGCTTTACTGGCTCATTTACTGGAAGCCTCGCCACGGAAAATTTTTGCCCTGCATATTGATTATGGAGATGTAATTTGCCTGGAGTGGCACAATAGCGGTTATTATAAAGTGAAATATTTGTAGCAATAGTCCGTTGAACGATTGCAAGTGCCTGATCACAAGTCATTTGCAACACGTTAAGAATATTGTATAACTCTCTGATAATAAAAACTTTGCGCCTTTGCGTTTCTGAGTTTAGGTTTTTTTTAACGGTCTATTGTGTAGGAAAGCCCCCCAAATTCTTTCAAGGAGGACTTGAGGATTTGGATTTTGGTTAGTGTATTGAGTTATATTTTAATACTCCGTTAAACTTTTGCAATGCGCTGTAAGCCAATTGTTTGCACTCAAAGGCGTCTGTTTGTTAAAATCCAGTATATCAAGATTTTGCGAAGCATCTTACATCTTGTGTCTAAAAATCTAACGATCTATTGATATTTAGTCTCTAACTTCTAAAAACTAAAGTATGCTTTACTTTATTACCGGCGGACAACGATCAGGAAAAAGCAGTTACGCCCAAAATCTGGCGTTGAAAATCTCATCAAACCCTGTTTACCTGGCTACTGCGCGTATTTGGGATGATGATTTTCGCCAGCGGGTTGAACGCCATCAAAGTGATCGTGGTTCCGAATGGACAAATATTGAAAAACCGCTGAATATTTCTGATTGTGAGGTGTCGGGCCGTATTGTGGTGCTGGATTGCGTCACATTGTGGCTTACCAACCTCTTTTTTGATCATCAGGATATGTCGGTGGATGAGATTTTAGAAATGGCTAAAGAAGAGTTTGGCAAACTGATTAAAAAAGATGTCACCCTAATCGTTATTTCCAATGAGATAGGGTTGGGCGGCCATGCCGAAAACGCTGTGGCACGTCGTTTTACCGATTTGCAGGGGTGGATGAATCAGCATATTGCAGCCCAGGCCGATGAAGCGACTTTGATGGTGGCGGGATTGCCCTTGAAACTGAAGTAAAGAAAAAAGGAAAAGCGTGAAATGGAGATGATTTAGTGTTAAGGTTTTGATAAATAGTTGTTAATGGTAATTGTGATATAAGAATCCGGCTCTGGCCGGATAAGCGGGTAAGCTTGAAAATTTGGCCCGCGCCGGCGTGAGGTTGTGGGCAGAAGGATTAAATTTTCTTGATTTTTTTGCTTCGTTTTTGGATTAAGCCAAAAATGAAGAGTGAGAAATCAGAAATATGTAATATACCTCCTTTCGTTGGTGCAATGGATTTGTAATTAAATATAGAATTGGAGGTATGGCTCATATCTGTCTCATAATAAAAAACTTTGCGTCGTTTCGTCTCTGCGTTTAGGCTTTGTTTTAACAACCTGTGGATGAAAAATTATGATAAAACCAACATTCCTCATAGCAGCTCCCAAAAGTAACTCAGGGAAGACCTTGATAACTTTGGGACTCATTAAAGCAATTGGTGATCAGGGTTATTGCGTGCAACCATTTAAATGCGGCCCCGATTACATTGATTCGATGCATCATACTGCCATTGCCGGTAGATCATCCTATAACCTGGATTTGTGGATGTCATCCGAAAGTCATGTAAAATCAGTTTTTCATACTCAGATGAAAGATGCCGAGGTGGGGGTTGTGGAGGGTGTAATGGGCTTGTTTGATGGAGCCCGAAAGGATGAAGGCAGTTCGGCCTCCATCGCCCGGTTATTAGATATCCCGGTAGTTTTGGTGGTGGATGCTTCCAGTGTTGCTTATTCCGTTGCGCCTCTTTTATATGGTTTTAAGCATTTCGACCGGAGCATTCGACTGGCAGGCGTTATTTTCAATAAGGTGGCAGGAGATTCTCATTACCAATTTCTGAAAGAAGCAGCAGAAGATTCAGGTGTAAAGGCACTGGGATATGTCCCACGCGATAAGGCTTTGGCCATTGATGACCGCCATCTTGGATTACAAATGCCGGGAGAGAGTCGGGATGCAGAAATCGTAAAGAAGGCTGCTGCACTTATTCGGGAAAATGTGGATCTGGAGACTTTGACTGGTCAGAGTCAGCGTGAATTTTCAGAGTTGATTCCTCCGAAAACGCCTGATTTCTCTGGATTAACCCTCGCCATTGCATCTGACAAAGCGTTTAATTTCACCTATAAGGCTAATCTCGATTGTCTGCAAGCAATGGGAACCGTTAAATACTTTTCTCCTTTGCAGGATGAGAATTTGCCGGATGCTGACCTGATATGGCTTCCTGGTGGATATCCTGAGTTATATGCCGGCGAGTTATCCGAAAATATATCGATGCTGAAGAGTGTCCGTGAATTTGCCCGATCAGGAAAAGCGGTGGTGGCCGAGTGTGGCGGAATGATGTATTTGGGTAAATCAATTATTTCTAAAGACAGGGAAGCACATAGTATGGCCGGAGTCTTTGATTTCTCCACCTCTTTTGAGAATATGAAATTGCATTTGGGTTATCGATCAGTGACTGGTAATAATCTGTCGTTAAAAGGCCACGAATTTCATTATTCGGAACTTCTGGATGGGCATGCAACTCCGGGATATGAGGTAAAGACAGCCCGTGAGAACATTATTGATATGCCGGTTTTTCGTTACCAACGCGTATGGGGCTCTTATATGCATCTGTACATGGGAGAACCCGGGCAGATGAATTGTTTTTTGAAGCATGTGATGGGGGATGAATGGTGATGGGTAAAATGGTAGGATGTTGAAATGAAATTAGGTTAGTGGAATGTCGGGAGATAAAGACAAAAAAAAGTAAAGACCCTTGAACAAGCGTCTCTTGTAAAAATCTTAACATATCTTCTGTTTAAATAAAACTTATGAGAAAATTAACAGGCATAGGTCTCGGGCCCGGCGATCCGGAAATGGTTACCCTGAAAGCGTTAAAAGCTTTACGGCAGGCTGATGTTATCTTTTATCCGGCAACTTATTCCGAATCAGAGAATGTAAAATCGTTCTCTCTGGAAATCTTACAGCAGCTGGATATCACAACGGAGTGTCGGCCATTAAACATTCCCATGACAGATAAAAACCGGGATGAGATTTATCGAAAGGCGTACCAAATAATAAAAGAGTCATTGGAGGAGGGCAAAGAAGTAGCAGTGGTGAACGAAGGAGATGTATTTTTCTATAGCACTTTTGGCTATCTTTTTAAAATGGCTAAAGCCGATAATGTGGAGTGCTGCGTGATATCCGGTATTCCTGCTTTCATTGCCGCCGGCAGTCTGGGGGCATCACCAATTGTTGAAGGAAATTCAGGATTGAACTTGATTGCCCGGCCAAAAACTTTTGAGCAAATATATCAAAAGCTACAGGAAAATCCTGATGACACACTGGTGGTAATGAAAATGAAAGTTCTTAACGATTGGTATAATTTTCTTAAAGAATGCTCACGTCCCTTTCTTTATGTGGAAAAGGCTGGTACAACCGATGAGTTTGTTACCTCAAATGTAGAGGATTTAAAGGATAGGGAGATTCCTTATTTTTCAGTGATAATAATTTATGCATAGAGCATGGCGCATGGTGCAAAAAGTAGATTTTGACCCGATGCTCTTTGCTCTATGATCCATGCCATTTTTACAACTAAGAATTTTACCCACGGAAGATGAGCAAAATATACACCATAGGCATTGGTCCCGGCGACCAGGCACAGATGACACCTCAGGCAGTGGAGGCTTTGAAGGCTTCAGACACAATTGTTGGCTACAATCACTATTTCGAATACATCGGTTACCTCACTGAAGGCAAAGAGACCATCAGTACCGGCATGAAGAAAGAGCGGGATCGCGCAAAATCGGCTTTTGAGGAGGCTGAAAAAGGGAAAACGGTCTCAGTGATTAGCAGTGGCGATTCAGGGGTTTACGGTATGGCCCCGCTTCTTTTTGAGATGAAAGAGGAGCGTGCATCGGATGTGGAGATTGAAGTTATTCCTGGTATCAGTGCTATGTTTGCTGCTGCAGCACGTATGGGCGCTCCGTTGGGACATGATTTTTGTTCGATTTCAATGTCCGATTTACTCACTCCCTGGGAGCGTATAGAAAAGCGTATTAAAGCAGCCGCAGAGGCAGATTTCGTGACGGCTGTTTACAATTCGGTGAGCAACGGACGCTTTTGGCAATTGATGCGGTTTCGGGAAATTTTTCTGCAATTCCGTTCTCCTCTGACTTGCGTTTGCATTGCCCGCAATGTGGGAAGAGTGGATGAAAATTTGAGCTTTGTCAAGCTCCAGGAGCTGGATGCTTCTATGGTTGACATGTTTTCTCTGGTGATGGTAGGCAATAGTCAGACCCGCATGATTAATGACCGAATGGTGACACCTCGTGGCTATTATAATCAAAATGAAAGGGAAGAAGCCAGCCCAGGCAGGCAAATTATGAATGAGAGTTTTCGGAATATTTTGAAAGAACTGGATGTTGAGCATCAACCATTGGACCACACCTGGGTGGCACTGCACTGTATCCATACCACGGCCGATTTTGGGATGAATGATTTGATCGAAATCAGGAATGATATGGTATCCCGATTGCACAAAGCATTTTATTCAGAAAAGCCTCCGGTTATTGTCACCGATGTTTCAATGGTCACCCGTGGTTTTCGTCGTGCAATCCTTGAGAGATTTGGCATTGAAGTGAAATGTTATCTTGATGATGACCGGGCAAAAGAGTTGGCTTCCAATAAGAATATTACCCGTGCGCAGGCTGGTATTCGTCTGGCGGTTGAGGAACATCCCGATGCCCTTTTTGCCTTTGGCAATGCGCCCACTGCACTTATAGAGCTGGTAAAACTCATTAGAAAAGGGAAGGCTCATCCGGCTGGCGTTGTGGCTGCCCCGGTGGGATTTGTGAACGTTCGGGAAAGCAAATGGCAGTTGAAGTTTGGATGCCCTGATGTACCTGCTGTTATTGTCGATGGCCGGAAAGGCGGCAGTAATGTGGCAGCCACTATCATCAACGCCATCTTGAGCTGGGACGATGCCCAGGCGATGCATCCTGGAGCTGGATTGTAAGGTGGGGCGAATTCCTATTCGCCCAAGAGAGCAGTACAAAGATTCTTGAAGCACAAAAGAAAAGAATATGAAGATAACCATCATTGGCATTAACAACCGGTTTCCGGAATTTACAGAAGAGGTGCAAACGATTATTGCATCAGCTAACTTTTTTGCAGGAGGCAATCGTCATTATGAATTGGTAAAGCAATTTCTGCCTGATAATTATCACTGGAGTTCTATTGTGGTTCCTTTATCAGCTTTGTTTGAAGATATTCAAAGCAAGAAAGGACATTGGGTGGTTTTTGCTTCCGGTGATCCTTTGTTTTTTGGTATTGGCAATACCTTAAAACGTGAGTTTCCGGATGCAGAAATAAGGGTTCTGCCACATTTTAACTCCCTCCAGATGTTGGCTCACCGTTTAGGAATAAACTATGGTGAATATCTTGTGGTATCGCTGACAGGGCGCCCCTGGCAAGCTTTCGACAAGGCTCTGATTGAGGGGGTAAGGTGCCTGGCTATTCTTACTGACCGAAAAAAGACACCCATCGAGATTGCCAGGCGGATGATTTCTTATGGATATACCAATTACCGGTTGTTTTACGGTGAAAAGATGGGGGGAGATGAAGAGCGGGTGTTAGCTCTTGACTTGGATGAAGTGGTGAATCTTGATTTTAAACATCCCAATTGCTTTTTTCTGAAGAAAACCAATGATGCCATTCCGGCGGGGGGGATTCCGGACACGGAATTTGAGCCGTTGGAAGGCCGTCCCCGTATGATCACAAAAATGCCTGTCAGACTTACCACTCTGGCATTGATGCAGCTCCATCGGCGAGAGGTTTTATGGGATGTGGGTGCTTGTACAGGAAGTGTGTCGATTGAGGCCAGACTAAAACATCCTCACCTGCAGGTAACGGCATTTGAGATTCGTCCCGAGTCGGAAGGCATCATTCACCGTAATGCCCAAAAGTTTCAAGCACCCGGCATTCATTTGGTTACAGGTGATTATTTAAAAGCAAAAAAGAAGGAGTTTGTTGCTCCCGATGCCGTTTTTATTGGTGGCTATGGTGGTAAAATGGAGGAGGTGCTGGATGATGTGAATTGTTATCTGAAACCGGGTGGGGTGATTGGTTTTAACTCGGTTTCTCAAAAGAGCAGAAATAGGTTTCCGGATTGGTGCTTCCAAAACGGGTTTGAGATAACAAACCAGCACCAAATTCAGGTGGACGATCATAACCCTATACAGGTCTTCATTGCTGCAAAAGAAACTAAACGCAAAGACGCAAAGTGATTATTAATGTCTCTGCGATGCTGCGCCTCTGCGTTAAAACAATAGATATATGCAAACAATTATTACCCATTCCGATAAAGGCCATCAACTGGCAAAAAGACTGATAGCAGCTGGTCTGGAGGCGACCATAATCCGGGCACCCAAAAATTATGAGCAGCTTTGGGCCGGGAATAAAGCCCTTATTTTTATTGGGGCTTTGGGAATCTGTGTTCGCGAAATAGCCCCTTTCCTGAAAGATAAAAAAACGGATTCTGCGGTGATTAACATAGATACCAATGGCAAATTTGTTCAGCCGGTAGTCGGTGGCCATCTGGGAGGTGCCAATGTTCTGGCACAGCAAATCGCTGAAATGCTGGGAGCTCAGTCGGTCATTACCACCGTCAGTGATACATCCGGACTTTGGGCCCTGGATACCTTGCCCGCCAGGTTTAACTGGAAAATAGAGTGTTCCGGAAATCTTACCCGGCTGATGGCTGCTTTTGTGAATGGCCGGAAAACAGCCTTACTGCTGGAAGCCAGAGATAAAGGGACTTTATTTCTGGAAACTGAACTCCCTTCTCATGTGGATCTCTTTTTTAAGGTCTCATCTTTCAATCCCGTAGATTATCAATTGATTATAGCGGTTACTCCGTTTCTTCATGATTTTGAAAATAAGGCTGTTTTTTACCGTCCCCCGATGCTTCATTCCGGAATAGGCTGTCAACGCGATTTACCCTTTGACGAATTTGAGAAATTGTTGCTGGATGGCTTTGAACATCATCGTATTTCCCCGCTTTCTCTGGCATCCCTGGGAACTGTTGAATTGAAAAAAGATGAGCCGGCTTTCCTAAAATTGAGCGAAAAGTGGAGGGTTCCGCTGTGTAGTTTCCCTGGTGAAGAACTCAGTAGGTATGAGGTTCCTAATCCATCGGAACGGGTAAGGGAGATGACCGGTTCTGCCGGAGTTGCCGAAGCTTCGGCCATGCATCTGGCCAGTAATACTTTGTTGATTGAGAAAACAAAAGGAAAGGCCGGGGACAAAAACTTTACTTATGCGGTTGCCATCGACCGGCGCTTTGAACGGAAAGGCGTTGTGGAAATAGTGGGGGCCGGGCCGGGTGATCCGGAGTTAATCTCGGTAAAGGGAAAACGGATGCTTCAGGCTGCCGACTATATCCTTTATGCCGGGAGTCTGGTGCCGCGGGAACTGACCGAATATGCAAAACCCGGCTGTGTGGTAGAGAGTTCGGCAGGAATGGATTTAATGACACAAATGGAGAGCATGAAGCGCTTCTACGACCGGGGGCTGTTAATTGTTCGCCTGCATACCGGTGATCCTTGTATCTACGGAGCCATTCAGGAGCAGATGAACATTATGGATCAATGGGGATGGCAATATCATATCACACCGGGCATCTCTTCCTTTCAGGCAGCGGCAGCAGCGCTTAAATCTCAGTTTACCATTCCGGAAGAGGTGCAAAGCATTGTTCTTACCCGTGGCGAAGGGCGCACTCCTATGCCCGGGCGTGAGCAACTGCACAAACTTGCGGAATCGCAGAGTACCATGTGTATCTATCTGAGTGCAGCCATTGCCATTAAGGTTCAGAAGGAATTGTTGACCCATTATTCTCCGGAAACACCTGTGGCTGTATGTTATAAGCTCACGTGGAAGGATGAAAAAATTTATCGGTGTACCCTCGAAACCCTTGCCAAAACGGTTGAGGAAAATAATTTGAAGATGACAACCCTTATTGTAGTAGGAAAAGCCATCGACAACCGCTCGGGATTCTCGAAGTTGTACGACCGGTCGTTTACGCATGAGTTTAGGGAAGGGGAAAATGCATAGCGCATGGAGCATGGAAAAAGAAGCAAAAAGCTCTTTGGACCATGCACCATGCCCAAAGCAACAAACTATGATTCTACTTTTTGGCGGCACGACAGAAGGCCGGCAGGCAGCTCGGCTGCTTGATGTTATTGAACAGCCATATTACTATTCTACCAAAACGGATACTTCTCAGCAAATTGGTGGAACCGTTATTACCGGGGCTTTGGATGCCGATGCGATTGCTGGGTTTTGCATGGCGAATAGTATTCGGCTCATCATTGATGCGGCCCATCCTTTTGCTGTTGAATTGCATCAAAATATCCATGATGCATCTATCAGAGGTAATATCACCACCCTTCGGTTCGAGCGCGCTGCTTCTGATTTTTTAAACAACAATCATGTGCGATTTTTTGATGACTTTGTTTCTTTAGAGGAGGCTTTGCTGAATAGCGATTTCGAAGATATTCTTGCCCTTACCGGAGTGCAGACCATCCCAAAGCTTCGTTCTGTATGGGAAAGCCGACAGTGCTATTTTCGGATTCTGGATACCCAATTGAGCCGTCAAAAGGCCAAAGAATATGGCATTCCACAACATCTGTTTTTCCCGATGGCACCGGATGAGGATGTTGAAAAGATTGTGGCTTTAGGGCAAAAAACCGGAGCCCGTGTTTTGCTGTGCAAAGAAAGCGGTTCCTCGGGTTTTTTCGAGAGTAAGGTAAAAGCCGCTATCCGTTTAAACGTTCCACTCTGGGTCGTAAAACGTCCTTCGTTGCCTGATTTCTCTAACAGGGTTTTTTCCTCGAAAGAGTTTCTGCAGCGATTTTATCAGTTTCGGCGGGAGTTAATGGTTGATAAATCTGCCCTCCGCAGGGGATATACCACGGGAACCTGCCTTACAGCCGCCGCAAAAGCTTGCTTCCCGGGATTGGTAACCGGTGTTTTTCCCGATGAGGTTTCTGTAATGCTCCCTGATGGGAATGAAGCCGTTTTTCCTGTTTTTTCCGGAAATATTACGAACGAAAAGGCTTCCTGCGTAGTGATCAAAGATGCGGGTGATGATGCCGATGTGATTCACGGTCATGAAATTGGTTGTGAACTAAATTTTAGTTCACAATCGGGAGTGAAGTTTTTACAGGGGGAAGGAGTTGGAAAAGTTACCTTGCCTGGCTTACAGATACCTGTGGGACAACCCGCCATTAATCCGGTGCCTCGTCAAATGGTCACCAATTTGCTGGAACAACTGGCACAAGAGTATGACCTGGAGACCGGGTTTGAGGTGAGGGCTTTTGTTCCGGATGGAGAAACGCTGGCCGCAAAAACCTTTAATTCCAGAGTCGGAGTGGAAGGAGGCATCTCAATTATTGGAACTTCAGGGCGGGTAATTCCTTTCTCATCCGAAGCTTTTCTGGCAAGCATTCGCCCCCAGTTGTCTGTAGCTATGAAAACAGGATGTCGCGAAGTCGTATTGACATCAGGAAAGCGCAGCGAAAACCTGATACGTTCTGAATTTCCTCATCTTTCCAATACCGCTTTTGTGCATTTTGGCAACCTGATTGGAGATGCCGTTAAACTCGCAATCGAAGAGAAGGCAAAAAGAATCACCCTTACCTTGATGTTTGCGAAAAGTACCAAGCTGGCTTCCGGGCACCTGAATACCCATAGTAGAGCGTGTAGCTTTGATCCGATGTTTTTGGCAAATATTGCCCGGAGTTGTGGATGTGCGGACTGCTTGGCAGACAAGATTAAATCAGCAAAAATGGCCAATGCTATTTCGGATGTTATTCCGTTTGAAGAATCAAATCTTTTTTATCAAACCATTGCCAAAAAATGTTTTGAGGTTTGCAGCCAGTTAGTTCCTAAAAGTGTTGCTTTTAGCTTTGTGATGCTCTCAGGAAAGGGACGTAAGATTGAAATAGGTGACCGGCCCGGTTCTGATCATTAATTGTTCTTTCGCAAGGATAAGTTCTTTAATTCTTATATTTTTGCACCCATAAAAATCAAAATTCAAAAAAGGATGGCTTCACAATTTGTCCCCACGCAGTATCTGCTGCAATCGGTTAAAACAGGAAATGAATTTATTGACAAAGGTTGGACACTTGATGCCCCTGGAGAAACAGAACCTTCCCTGATTCGTGCGGTCTATGAGGAGGTACAGCTCAATTTGAAAGATGAATCGTTGGGACTGTTTAAATTTTCCGACTGGCTTCCGGTGGATCACATGTTGCAAGGCTCAGCAGCTCCTGTAACCTACAAGAGTGAAGGTCTGGCTAAACATTTGGGATTGAATAATCTCTATATTACTTTTAGTGGTTACTGGCCCGAAAAGGGGGCGTTTATGCCTACCTGTTCATTCAAAGAGACTGAGGCTTATTCGGTGGGTGGGCGTCTTACTTCTGATAGTAAGGGAGTTTTGGTTGTTGCGTCGGCAGGGAACACCGCTCGTGCATTTGCCAGGGTGTGTTCCGATAATGATATTAAGCTTCTTCTTTGCGTGCCTGAGGACAACCTCAATGCCATGTGGTTCGACCGCCCCATAAAAGAAAATGTTAAGTTGGTCAGTACCCGTTCGGGAAGTGATTATTTTGATGCCATTCATTTGTCAAATATGATTTGCGATCTGCCCGGATTTTTTGCCGAAGGAGGTGCAAAGAATGTAGCTCGTCGCGATGGAATGGGAACAACAGTACTTTCTGCAGCAACATTCATTGGTCGCATACCCGATCACTATTTCCAGGCTGTGGGAAGCGGAACCGGGGCCATTTCTGCATGGGAAGCCAATCAACGCCTTATTGTTGATGGACGTTTCGGAACCACTGTTATGAAGCTTAGGGTTTCTCAGAACGCTCCTTTTACCCCCATTTATGATGCGTGGAAAGCAGATTCCCGGGAGATGCTCGAATTTGATTCTGATGAGGCCCGCAAGCAGGTGGAAGAGATGGATGCCAAGGTGCTGTCCAACCGTAAACCCCCTTATCCGATCTTTGGTGGTTTGTACGATGCTTTGAAAGATACTTTGGGTGAAGTTCTTGTGGCTACCAATGAGGAGGGCCGTAAAGCTGCCGAACTGTTTCAGCAACTGGAGGGCTGTGACATTCATCCTGCTGCAGGAATTGCCACCGCCTCGCTCATTAATGAGGTGGAAAAAGGCACGGTGGACAAAGACGATATTGTGATGCTTAACATTACCGGTGGGGGTGAAGAACTCTTTAAGCGTGAAAAGGAGGTTGACTTCCTGAAACCTGACCATGTTTTTGATATTACTCCGGATATCGAGGAGGTTAAGAAGGTTCTTGGGACGTTGGTTTAGAATGATGAGTTTAGTGTAAAAAGGTATATTTTTGCCAAAATCAAGGCTTTGAAAATTTTTGCACCGGAGTTAACCTGTTGTTAATGAGGATTCAAAAATTTTCATTAACGAAGAGTTTGGCAATAAAGATGCTTTTTAG
>Ga0163225_100100_pt1 | contig 27119 bp, 24 predicted proteins | sample MSEWel2016_04_06_2_FD_113145 | JGI IMG/M metagenome (GOLD analysis project Ga0163225, IMG submission 113145) | Subsurface microbial communities from deep shales in West Virginia, USA - MSEEL Well Study Marcellus 5H_2016_04_06 ... | reverse complement strand
AAGTGGCTGAAGTACGCCATGGAAAATATCCACATCACACCTGCCGAAAATTTCAAAGAACTTTTGCCGCAATTTATTGATAAAAAATTACTCCAGGAATAAGGTTTTGCTGGGGTGGATACATTAAAGGTGATACTGTAATTGGTAATGATGTGTGGATTGGCTCATCTTCTACGATAATGCCAGGGATAAAGATCGGCGATGGTGCAATAATAGCAGCCAATTCGACAGTAACAAAGGATGTTGAATCTTATTCTATAGTTGGGGGCAATCCTGCCACTGAGATAAGAAAGAGATTTCCTGATGCGAAGATTAAAGAACTTTTAGAAATGCAATGGTGGAACTGGCCAATTGAAAAGATAACAGAAAATCTTGAATACTTGACAGGTAGAACCAATGGCGAGTGAAAAACTCAGAACGGCTCAATTGTGTATTCACACTTGTCAGGAGCCCCGGTTTTACATACATTCTTTGTTGGTCTTAAATCAAACAGGACATTTATTATAAGATCATTAATCGTGAGAAGCCAGTGTATGGATGTAATTCCATTATTTCAAAATTGGTTATTCCTTTTTTTACCAGGGGCAAATTGTTTAATAGTTGGTTGGCTTCATTTCTGTTTTCACATTCAAGAATAAGTACGGCATTCTTTTTTTCGGAGAAGTAAATTTCGCGTAAATGATCTGAAAGGACCAGCTTATAGGCTGATTTAGCTTCCTCAATTAGCGTTTTAGATTGTTTTTGCCAATCAATGGTTTTTAATTCTTTTTCTAATGCTAAAATTTTCATTTCTTCCAGTTTTTGAGAGAATCAATGGTTCATTATTCAGATTTTCACGTACCCAGAGTCTTTGACATCGCTACAAAAATTAAATGCCACCGGACTGAATTATTCCCACTTTTGAATCTCAATAATATTGTTTTCCGGGTCTCTGGCATAGGCAACCCAGATTTTGCCAATGCCTTTTATTTCAGTCTTAACGACCTGTCCAACTGCTGAGCCCCCATTTGCCAGGAGTAGGTTTAGTTTCTCTTCTACATTTTCAACAGCAAATGCGATATGTCCAAATCCTTCTAAATTAATTAGTTTGGTTTTATTTTTTTTGTTGTGATTGTACTCAAAGATCTCTAATGTGGGGCCTTCTGAACTATACCCAGGAAGCAATAGATGGATACCTTTGATTTGTGCTTTGCTCAAATCGGTTAATTTATCTAACCAACTTCCGGATAAATCTCTTTCAGGAGGCATCGGTTTACAATTAAAAACCTTTATGTAAAAACCAGCCAAAGCTCTCCAGTTTTTGCTGATCAAATTGATGTGTGAAAATTTTGTTTTCATATTCAATTTAGAATTTAAGGAAATTCAATTGGAAATTTCCTTAGTCCCCGATGCAATAGGGGCAGGCAATGCAATCGGTATTATCTGGTAAGACACCTGATTAAAGGCAAATTCTTCTTAGTTTTTAGACAGATTGTAATTAACCTGGATTATTCACAAATTATCTATTGCGATGTTCAACTACCTGCTAAATTCTGGCGTCCTCAATAAAATTGATTTGAAAATAGTTCACTATTCCCTTTGTCAATTTTATCTGCGGTTGCCTGAATTTATTGGCATTTGAACATCTCATAACGAAAACTCATGAATAAACCAGGTTAAATGTACTGTCTTATGATACTTATTTTGTGCAGGAAGTGACTTGTCATCCAGCTTAATGTTAATGTAGAGATAAAGGTAATTAGAAACTTTATGAATGCATGCACTTCCAGTGTTAAAAGGAAATACTGGCTCCATAAGACAAAAATGTAATGGATGAGGTAAATCATATAGGCATTTTGGGAGATTGAATCCCACCAGTAGTTTTCTGTATTGATAAATCTTCGAAATGTGGTTATTAATGCGATACTGCTAAGTGTACAGGAGGCTGAAAAAACGATAAGGTAGATCATCCAGGCATAGAATTGACGGGTTGCTCTTTCTTGTATCCAATCTGTCAGTGGAGCTGCAATTGTGGTTAAGATTGTATAAACGATCAGGGCCAGAGAAACCCAAAGCCACCATTTTGTCACAATCGGGGATTCAGGATTGAAAAGTGTGTTGCTGAAATCGGTGGTTCCAATTTTTATCCCTATAAAAAAATAGCCAAAGTAGAGGAGAATTCGACTTAGTTGGAAATCAAAGGGGCCAAAGCCAACCCAGGTTCCTGCTCCAACATAATACGCCAAGGGAACATAAAGGATCCATGTGACCACAAAAATAATGGCCATGAATTTTATCGGATGATTTTTGAAAGCCTTTATTATTCTGCCGGATAGTTGAACTGTTTTTGACAGAAAGAACCAAGTGCCTGCGAAAATGAGATTAAAAAGGAAAAGTACCCATATAAACCATGGAGGCCCCCCCGGCCACCTTTGAGCAATGAAGAAGTCTTGAATGTAATGAAGGATATTGGTGTCGTTTGTTGAGATAAAGAATGGGGGGAAATAGGCGATGAGCATAAAGAGTGTTCCCAGTAGAAGGAATGGAATGAAAAGTCTGAAGAACCTTTCGCGGATGAAAATCGATGGGCCCTTTTTTATGATGCTTCGGGAAAGGAATAGTCCACCAATGAGGAACATGAGTGCCATAAAGAAAACATCATTGAAGTTTTGGAAGATATCCAGTCCTACCCATCTGTGGGAATCTACAACCGGATGTGTTGAGTTGATGTATGTGTCGTTGTCAAACCATGCAAATGTGGTGTATGAAAGTGCAGAGTGGTGGGCTACGACCATTATTGTGATGGTTGATCGGAGATTGTCCACCCAGGGGTTTCTTTTTGAATTGTTTTTCATGATGAGGTGAATTGTTTTATTTAAGGTTGGTTGCAATAATAGTTGTTAATGAGAAGTGTCTTCGAGTGTGAGTGGTTGTTAAGCAGTTGTTTAAGTAGTTTTTAACAACCCGAAATTTTTTGAGGGAAATGATTGTTGTTGTAACATTGCATCAGGTTTAGGGGCCTTTTATTGATTGGTTTTCCGGCCGGGTTTCATGATTTCCGGCCGGAACTTCATTGTTCATAGGCCATTTGTGGGCAAATACCGAGATTCAGTTAATGAATAGTTATTCATTTTAATTTTGCGAAGTAGGAGCAGAAGCTTGTAGGACAAAAATAGTTTAAAAATGATAAGAAAGCTACAGGATAATCAGGGTGAAATAGCAGAAGTTTGCAACCTATGGCTGGAAGGGTCGATTCAGTCGCATGATTTTGTTTCGGAATCTTACTGGCAGTCGAAGTTGGAAGATATGAAAACGCACTATCTACCCAACTCAGAAACTTATGTACTGGAAGAGGACGGAATAATAAAGGGGTTTATTTCGCTTGTAGATGACAAACTTGCTGCCCTTTTTGTTGCACCAGAATATCAGGGGAAGGGGGTTGGACATGAGTTGCTTCTCCACGCGCAACGGTTGAGCGGAAATCTGAAACTAAACGTATATACCGAGAATTCGAGAGCTGTTACCTTTTATGCCAGGAGGGGATTTCGCTTTGTAGGGTTGCAAATGGATCCAAATACCGGTTGTGAAGAATTTGTATTAGAGTGGAAAAATGAATAATCAGTGGTGAAATGAAATAACACAGGTTTATTTGCCGTTTGACAGGTTAGGGGTTGTTTGACGCCAGCAACCCCTAACCATTTTATTGTTATTGATTTTGGCCTATTGAGGCATGGAATTTTGATTTTGTATTTGGGGCAAGAATTTTAAAAACTTATGTCGGGACTAGTCCGGTATATTGTTCTTTTTGGCATTGCCCCAAAAAGGTCTAGTCCGTTTAAACCTATCAGCCCGCATCAGGCTTAATTTCCGGCTTAAGTGTCGTATCCTGCATAAAATAATGCACCAAGTATCATTGATTTTACTTTTTTCGGCATGATAAAAAAATCACGTAGCTAAGGCTATGCTCTTTTTTCTCATATTGAAAAAAGCAATATCAATTTCAACTTTTACAATATTTTATTCACGAAACGACACTGCCGTCATCCCTGAAGCCGCCCATTAAGCCTTCTCTCCATCCGCCGGCCCGGAAAACGGACGGGCCCTCGCGCCGTTTGGACAGTTAGTTTCGTTTTTTCTTAAGAGGAATCTGTGGAATTGTGGGTAAAGGGATTTCATCCCTTAGACCCTGACCTACTTTTTTGTCTTGATACAAAAAAGTAGGCAAAAAACTTATTAACATGATTATTGCTACACTCAGCATTGTTCAAGCAAGCTTGACACTGCTTTCGCTAAACGCAATAATTATTGAATGAATATTGCTGCGTTCGGCATTATCCAAGCAAGCTTGGCTACTGTTCTCACTTATCGCAATATTTCACGACTGAGCCAGCTTTCGCACTAAAAACTACGGTTCTTTTATCGAAATCGTCAAAACTCATCTCGCTTGCTGCGCGCCCGAGATTCAAACAGAGACGATTTTACGATAAAACAACCTTGTTTTTAGGCTTACCTGGCAAGGTCGGATTCTTTAAGCCAGACCTTTCGTTTAAGATAGCTTTAAGGCTTCCTGCCACTGCCGGCCCGGAAAACGGACGGGCCCCCGCGCTGTTTGGATAGTTAGCTTCGTTTTTTCTTAAAAGGAAACTGTTGAATTGTGGGTAAAGGGATTTCATCCCTTAGACCCTGACCTACTTTTTTGTCTTGATACAAAAAAGTAGGCAAAAAAGATCAAGACTGCGCCAGCTTTCGCACTAAAAACTACGGTTCTTTTATCGAAATCGTCAAAACTCATCTTGTTTGCTGTGCGCACGAGATTCAGACAGAGACGATTTTACGATAAAACAACCTTGTTTTTAGGCTTATCTGGCAAGGTCGGGTTCTTCAAGCCAGCCAGTGCGTTTAAAATAGTTTTAAGGCTTCCCGCCACCGCGGGCCCGGAAAACGTACGGGCCCTCGCGCTGTTTAAACAGTCACTTTCGTTTTTATCTTGGAGTAATCTGAATACTTGTGAGAGATTGACGACTATTTTTTATGCACGAAACGACACTGCCGCCATCCCTGAAGCCGCCCATTAAGTCTTCTCCTCATCGCCGGCCCGGAAAACGGACGGGGCAGTGCGTCTATTATCACCATAATTCATGGAAAAAGCAGGTTGAAAACCTCAAAGCAAATAAGATTGTTCGGCGGAGGGATCTTGTTATTATGAGGTATGATTGGATTTGGATTTTTAAAGAGTATATGGTCAGATTCCATAGAAAAAATGTGTTACAAGGCCCTGATTGCTTCATTAAATTTTATTTTTTGCCGGATTTCCGATAAAGAAACTACCTTTTTTAAACCGGGATTTTGTTGTTGGTTTTTTGGCTTTCTTTACCTTTTTTTCCGGAATGATGATAATGATGAATGAGTTTTCTTCCTCAATATAGAGCTGCTTAAAGCAGTTTGGTTTTTCATTTAGCCATTCTATTTTTATATCTTTTGCTGATTTGACGCTGCTTTTCAGAGATCTTTTGTCAATAATAAATGTCAGGCTCCAGAAGGAGTCCTCATTTATGGAGATTGAAAAACGGCCCGAATAATCGGAGAGCGTACTGCGCATGGATTCCTTTTCCAGAACGTGGGCCTTAGGCAAGGGGCTTCCGGTTGCTTCAGATATAATTCCGGTTGTTTTTTGTGCTGATACCATATTGATGGAACATAGTATGAAAACCGGAATACTCAAGAGCAAATAACAGCCAGATTTATGTCCATGCGATAGAATGCCGGACAATGACGGGTCAACTTTTATTTGATTCAGATGTTTCAAACCATTGAATAGATGTTTAAGGGTGAGGGTGGTTGCGTTGGTTGATGATTATTGTTTTTTGAAAATGACAGTGGTATCATGAATATTTCTCATTTTGGTTTGCTGCTTGCGCCGGCCCGGAAAACGGACGGGCCCGCGTTGTTTAGATAGGAAGCTTCGTTTTTTTGCCAAAAGCAATCTTTTGAATTGTGCAAGGTTGATGACTTAATTTGATGTTTGTTACTTCTTGTTCTTTTTGGCATCGCCCCAAAAAGGAACCAAAAAGGTCTAGTCCGCTTAAACCTATCGGTCCGCATTAGGCTTAATTTCCGGCTTAAGTGTCGTATCCCGCATAAAATAATGCACCAAGTATCATTGATTTTACTTTTTTCTGCATGATAAAATAATCACGTAGCTAGGGCTATGTTCTTCTATTGTTCTTTTTGGCATTGCCCCAAAAAGGAACCAAAAAGGTCTAGTCCGTTTAAACCTATCAGCCCGCATCAGGCTTAATTTCCGGCTGGCCCGCCATCCCTGAAGCCGCCCATTAAGCCTTCTCTCCATCCGCCGGCCCGGAAAACGGACGGGCCCTCGCGCTGTTTAAACAGTCACTTTCGTTTTTACCTTGGAGTAATCTGAAGACTTGTGAGAGATTTACGACTATTTTTTATGCACGAAACGACACTGCCGCAATCCCTGAAGCCGCCCATTAAGCCTTCTCGCCACCGCCGGCCCGGAAAGCGGACGGGCCACCGCGCTTTTTGAACAGTTATCTTCGTTTTTCACTAATAACAATCTTGAAAATAGTGAGAGACTAAGCCTATATAGAGACAAAGAACATTAGCCTGAGCCAGCTTTCGCTCTAAAAACTCCGGTTCTTTTATCGAAATCGTCAAAACTCATCTCGTTTGCTGCGCGCACGAGATTCAGACAGAGACGATTTTCCGATTAAACAACCTTGTTTTTAGGCTTACCTGCCAAGGTCGTATTCTTCAAGCCAGTCTTTACGTTCAAGATAGCTTTAAGGCTTTCCGCCATCCGCCGGCCTGGAAAACGGACGGGCCCGCGCGCCGTTTTAATAGTTAGCCTCATTTTTCCTCTAAAAACAATTTGTTGAATTGTGAGAGGTTGAAGACTTACAGTTTAAATTTTATTTCTACTTTTGGGTATTCCAATTTCTACAACAGTACGTTTTCTGTCGATGCAATAATAAGTGTTTCGGGTTATAAAACTCAAACCTTATGAGTAGTATAACTTATCGAAAAAGAAGCATCAAACAACTTTGGATTATGGACAAGAGGACAGAAAACAATTATTTTTCCATTTTAGACAATCGGCAAATCGGAGAGAATATAGCCCGGTACCGGGAGCAGCGTGGTATGGATGTTGCCCGGATGGGAGACCAGATTGGTGTGAGTATAGAGGAATATTTGAAGTATGAAAAGGGGGAGTTGGATTTCAGTATCCGGCTTGTTCAAAAAATCGGGGAGGTGCTAAAGGTGGATCCGTTGTTGTTATTATCGTCAAGACCAGGGCAGTTTATAGGTGGTATTCATCATTCGCCATTTGGTGGAATAGGCAATTATGTGGGCGGAGATTTTCAGATGCAGGATGAGCAGCAAACCCAGATGACCCTGAAACTTATGGAAAGTATGTTGAAGCTGAGTGAGCGGATGATTGAGGTAATGGGAAAGGGGTGAATTTGTTGATGTTGGCAAAGAAATTTGTGCCAGAATCTTTTCGGGTTTCGTTGATGTTAATTTTCAAATCAAAAGTATTTTAAATATTTTTCAACAGAGGATTTTATCCCTAAACCCTGTTGCCGCCTATGGATTTGTAGGGTTTTGATTTTTCAAAGTCAACCAAAACTATTTTGGGGCAAAAAAATATTTCATGAGTATTACTACGTTCGGTATTCAAGTAAGCTTGATATTGCTTTTCCTTATCGTAAAAATCCAATACTGAGCCAGCTTTCACCCTGAAAACTACGGTTCTTTTGAGTACCCTTATGGTTGGTCTTTTGGGGGAGTATTGTGGTTACATGAAGCTGGTCATTTCTGATTTTGCTTCTGAGGGTTTTTGCTTAGGACCTAGGTAGAAATAGAAAGCACTTCCTTTACCAGGTTCAGACTCCAGCCATATTTTTCCCCCTGCACCTTCGATGATTTTTGAGGCTAGTGTGAGGCCGAGTCCCATTCCGGGGTTTATACGTGTATGGTCTGTTTCAATCTTCTCGAAAGCGTTGAAGATGGATGCCTGATTTTCAAGAGGAATTCCTGCACCTGTATCTTTGACAAAGAAAACAGCGTTTTGATTATCGTCGGCAAAACAGCCAAATTCCACTACTCCCTGATCGGTAAATTTGATGGCATTGCTCAGGAGGTGGATCATAACCTCCTGGAGGTATGCCAGATTGGTTTTCAGTGAAAAGTTTTCCGGAAGGTTGAAGGCGGTTTTGATAGAAACCTGTGACTTGCTGTAAGCCTCTTTGAGCGCATCAGCTTTAAGTTTCAGGTTGTCACAAACTTCGGATGGTTGCACCACATCGTCGGGGCTGAAACGAAAATCTCCCGCCTGTAAACGAGAGAGGTTGAGTAGGGAATCGATAAGGAGTAGGAGCTCATCGGTTTTGGCGTGTAGCATACCGGCAAAATTGCCTTTTTCCTCATCCGGGATGTCTGAGTAGAGTAACACTTCAGTTAAGCCTTGAATGGCATTAAGAGGAGTTCTGATTTCATGTGATAAATTCCGAAAGAATTGTTCTTTGATTTTTTGGGATAGGGAGATCTTTTTCTCGAAATTCTTAGTTCGGTTTAACTCGTAATCTCTGAATAATTCTTTTAGTTTAGTTAGTGAAAGGATCCCATGAAAATTTTGGTTGCTGTCAATGACTGGAAGAGCAGGTGCCTGGGTTCTGTGCATGAGTTCCAATGCCTGGTGAATTGTGGCATCGGGAGCAATAGACGGTTTTGGTGTAAGGCAATCGGCGACCAGTTTTTTCTGTCGTTCAAAGACATCAGAGACGGTAAGTAGCCCCTGGAATGAGTTGTTATTTTCCATCACGACAAAGAACTTTTTTTCTTTTAGTTCCTCTTCAATGATGTTAACTCCGGTGAAAAGTTCAGTTTTTGGATATTCTTTTTCAATGTAAGGTGTGATAATCATGGTCTCAGGTATCTATCTCAATGGTGTCGTAATGCACTTTCAATTGAAAGTCCACCTTGAGGATTTCGGAAGGCGAAATATACGGAATAACTTTCTCTTTTAAAATTCCCATGACGTGATTCAATTCAATTTTTTTAAGGATCCGTCTATTAACAAAGACTACTTCCACATTAGGATGTTCCAAATCTACTGTTTCGAACTCATTGGGAACCAGTAGCTCGAAGAGTTTTGTTACTCCTTTTTTCCCCTGTGGGGATTTTCTGCCAACAATGAGAATGTCTTCGAAAGGAGGGAGTTTTACTTCTTCGAAACCAAGGTTAACAGAGTACTTAGTAGAATTGCTGTTCATTCGTATATATTTTAAATTGTCAGAATCATTAAAGTACGGAACATAATTGATGAAAGTTTCAATATTTTTTGGATTATGTTTTAGAATTTCTCATTTAGAAAGGGATTTCATCCCTTAAACCTTGACCTACTTTTCTTATCTTGATATCACTATTGTCCGGTAAAACAATAGCTTTTCTTTTTTGCGCTCAAGCCGCGCGGGCTTTTACTTTTTTTGTTCATGATTTTGCTTGTTTTAAAAGGTAATCACGATTTCCGCTTCACTTCAATTCTACAGCAAAAAAAAGTAAACAAAAAATGCCGTCGCGCATACAAATTTTTAAAAATCAAATCATTTCCCTAAAATTCGGAAACTCGCTACGCTCAAACAGTCCGGATTTACCTCATTATTTTGTCTGCTTGCAAAGGCATTCGATGAACTCGCAAGCTCGTTTCTTAACGGAAAATGATCTGATTTTCTTAACGAAATTTGTCTGAAGCGATTCCAAGCCCGGAACATTCCTAAGTGGCTCTAAAGTCTTAATAAAGTTGGCTTCTATAAAATTATATTTTGTTTTTACCGGACACTATTGTCTTGATACAAAAAAGTAGGCAAAAAAATTATTAACATGATTATTGCTACACTCGACAGTATTCAAGCAAGCTTGATACTGTTCTCGCTAAACGCAATAATTATTAAATGAATATTGCTGCGTTCGGCATTATCCAAGCAAGGTTGGCTATTGCTCTCACTTATCGCAATATTTCAAGACTGAGTCAGCTTTCGCACTAAAAGCTACGGTTCTTTTATCGAAATCGTCAAAACTCATCTCGCTTGCTGCGCGCACGAGATTCAGACAGAGACGATTTAACGATAAAACAACCTTGTTTTTAGGCTTACCTGGCAAGGTCGGTTCCATAGCAACATCCTTAATTCCTTTGCGAAAATAGATTTATGGGCTGCTAAAATAGTCAGCGGCCCTATTTAAAATCTATTTTATTGTTCTTTTTGGCATTGCCCCCAAAAGGAACCAAAAAAGTCTAGTCCGCTTAAACCTATCGGCCCGCGAAAGCCAAAATTTCCTCCCATTGCGCAATGCCTTGAAAGTCGCCCATTTTGGCTTTCCGCCATCCGCCGGCCCGGAAAGCGGACTGGCCAGCGCGCTGTTTGAATAGTTAGTTTCGTTTTTTCCTAAAAGCAATCATTTGAGTTGTGAGAGGTTGATGACTTGATTGGATGTTTGTTTTTTTGTTGTCCTTTTTGGCATTGCCCCAAAAAGAACGAAAAAAGTCTAGTCCGCTTAAACCTATCGGCCCGCGAAAGCCAAAATTTCCTCCCATTGCGCAAGGCCTTGAAAGTCGCCCATTTTGGCTTCCCGCCATCCGCCGGCCCGGAAAGCGGACGGGCCACCGCGCCGTTTGAATAGTTAGCTTCGTTTTCACTCAGAGAAATCTTTTGAAAAGTGAGAGGTTGACTGCTTATTTTGATATTGAGTTTATCTCTTGTTCTTTTTGGCATTGCCCCAAAAAGAACCAAAAAAGTCTAGTCCGCTTAAACCTATCGGCCCGCGGAAGCCAAAATTTCCTCCCATTGCGCAAGGCCTTGAAAGTCGCCCATTTTGGCTTCCCGCCATCCGCCGGCCCGGAAAGCGGACGGGCCACCGCGCTGTTTGAACTAAAGACTTGTTTAAGCATTATATTTACATTTGATCAGTAAGTTGTTGATAATTTATTTTTGGTACGAGATTCAGACAGGGACGATTTTACGATAAAACAACCTTGTTTTTAGGCTTACCTGCCAAGGTCGGATTCTTCAAGACAGTCAGAATATTCAGGGTCTTCATTTTAAGGTGTTCTAAAAAAGTCAACCGCCTAATTTTTATTTCTTAATTATTGTTCTTTTTGGCATTGCCCCAAAAAGGAACCAAAAAGGTCTAGTCCGCTTTATCCTATCCCCCCGCGGAAGCAAAAATTTCCTCCCATTGCGCAAGGCCTTGAAAGTCGCCCATTTTGGCTTCCCGCCATCCGCCGGCCCGGAAAGCGGACGGGCCACCGCGCTGTTTTAATAGTGACTTTCGTTTTTCCCTTGGAGTATTCTGAAGAATTGAGGGTGGTTGAATACTTGTTTACTTGAGATTCTTTTCTAATACGGTCAGGGTTGTTGAAAAATGAAGTGGGGATAAAGCAAAGGGCTTTTGTATATAGAAAAGAGATGGTATTCTCCAGAGCAGACTTTTGAATGTGGATTGGGATAATCGGAAATTTCTCCTATCTTGCATAATCAAACTTTTCGTTAAAGGAGTTAAAAGATTAATAAATGTTTAATGCGTTGAGTTTAAGTGGTAACGGTTTTTTGCCTTCGGAATTTTCGTTATCCTTTCCGTTGTATTTCTGAATGGCGGAGCTACTCTACACTAAAACCCTAAAGTCATGGACAACAACGATCAATTTACTGTACTCGAAAATAAAAAGATAGGCCGTAATCTGGCGCTTTACCGCAAAATGCGTGACAAGAAGGCTCTGGAAGTGGCTGAACACCTTGGTCTGAGCGAAGCGGCTTATACGAAGTATGAACGGGGGGAAAGCAAAATTACGGTGGAACTGGTGCAAAAGGTTGCGGAGTTTTTGAAGGTTGATCCTATCTCCGTGCTGATGTCTCAGCCGGAATCTTTTATTGAGAGTTTTAATAATTCGCCATTTACTGATTCTCCGGGAGCTTCTGCAGGAGTTGGAAATAGTAGTACTATTGGTGATAATTACAATGCTACTAACGATAAGCAGGCTGAAATGATGGTTAAGCTTATGGAGAATATGCTTAAGCTGAGTGAAAGGATGCTTGAGATGATGGAGAAGGGGTGAAGATATTAAAAATTGTAAAATTTCAATAGTTCATTACATTATGGCTGAAGAAGAAAAAGCGACCAATGCATCAAATGAAAATATGGATAAAAAAAATCCAAATACGGTTAAAAAAATTAGTATTGAGGATTTAATTAAAGGTGTGTTTGACGGATATGGTTCTGATGCTACTGAGGATGGAAAAAAACGGTTTAACCAAATTTTGACAAAATATCTAAAACAGGAAGCATCAAAAAACAACTGCTATAAAGAATATAATATTGTCGTCTTATACGATGAATCAACTCTGGTAAAAGGAGATGCCGACAGCATTTATAATGCTGTTACAAAATTTACTGACGAAAAGAAACCACTATTATTAATTCTGTATTCTAGGGGTGGTTCTGCTGCATCAGCATATTTAATTGGGAAATTATGTAGAGAATACAGTGATGGTTCCTTTGTCGTTTCTGTGCCTAGATTTGCCAAATCCGCAGCAACGCTAATTACCTGTGGAGCAAATGAAGTTCATATGGGGAGTCTTTCAGAATTAGGTCCAATTGATCCGCAAATAAATAGATTACCTGCTTTAGGATTGAAAAATTCAGTAGAACATATCGCTGAGTTAGCTAAAAGATATCCTGAAGCTTCAGATATGTTTGCAAAGTATTTAAAAGATAGTTTACCCCTAATTAACCTTGGTTACTATGAAAGGGTTGCTGAATCAGCAGTTCAATATGCAGAGAAACTTTTAAACACTCATTCTCATTTATTGCCAAAGGAAGGAAAAGATATAGCATATGAACTGGTTTATAAATATAAAGATCATGGTTTTGTAATTGATAGTTATGAAGCCATGGAGATTTTTGGAGAAAAAATAATAAAAAGCAATACTGATGAATATCAATTAGGTAATACTATTTACAAGGCTCTTGATATGGTAAGTCGTTTTTTTGGTTTTTTAAACTATGACTTTTATTTTATTGGTTCGTTTGATTCAGAAGCAAATGTTATTAAAAGAGCAGCGGCTAATGACTAAATGTTCTCAATTAATTTATAAACAATGGAAATTATCCCTAAACAATTTTAAAAATGGCAAAATCAAAACAAGAAATAATCAAAGAAATAGAAAGTTTCATGTCCGGAAACCTTTCTTCTTGGTATGTTGGGATTTCCGAAGATCCAAAAGAAAGATTAAAGGCGCATGGGGTTGCTTTTGAGCCAAGTAATACTTCATGGATTCACATAAAAGCTCAAGATGATAAGACATCTCGAGAAATTGAAACATACTTTATTAATAAAGGAGCTGATGGAGGCGATGGAGGTGGAGATGAAGATGCGAAATTTGTTTATGCCTATAAAAAGAATAGCCAAACAAAACCATAATTAAAGTTTACCTGTCCTATAAAATAACCCTTATGCTTCCAATTGATCGTACAGAAATAGAAACTTGGGGGAAAAGGCATGAATCGAAAGGAGAGTTTCCGTCTTTAATCTCAAAACTTATTTTTGAAACAACCCCAAGAAGTACTTATTTAAAAGTACCTTCCGGGAGTGCGGTATTTCTGAAAGGCTGGGATGGCGTTGTTCATTGTCAGGAAAATATGAATTTTGTTCCTGTTGGAATATCTCTTTGGGAGTTTAAAACCAATGGGGATAAATCGCAAGCGGAATCGGACTATAATAAAAGGACGGAGAATAGTCTAGGATTTAACAAATCTGAGGCATCATTCATTTTTGTAACCACAAACTATTGGGAAGACCAAGATAAAGAAAAATGGGTTGAGGAAAAGAAAAATGAAAATGAATGGGCTGATGTTCGGGTTTATGATTCAATAACCCTTCTCAATTGGTTGTCAATTGCTGAGGTAACATCAAAATGGTTTATTGAAAATATTTTAGGACGATCCTACAGTAATTGCCTAACGATTGAAGATTTTTGGGAAGAATGGTCTGTAGGCCCTAAAGGGAGAGGACTTGATCCCGAATTGGTTTTGGCTGGACGAGAGGGTAACTGTCAACAACTAGTTAATTTTTTACAGGGAGAACCAAATCTTGTGGGAGTAAGAGCTTCAACAAAGGATGAAGCCATAGCTTTTATTGTGGCTACCGTTATTAAAACTGGAGGGTATTTTAAGGCGCAATTTTACTCAAAAAGTCTTGTAATTGAAGACCTTTCAGATTTTAGATTGGTTAAAAAGAATGGTTATCAATTAAACTTAATTGTAAAGTTTGAAGATACGACTTCTTTACATAGTGCTGTAGGGAGAAAACATCATGTTTTACTACCGCTGGGGCCTGATGACGGATTTAATTCAAAAGATATCATTGAGCTTCCTATCCCTGATCGGGATGGCCAAATTCAAGCGTTAATAGCTTCAGGTTATTCACAGGAAAAGGCTGAAAAGTTTTCGAGAGAGGCTGGAAGAGATATTACTATTTTAAAAAAATTATTAGGCTTTCCTTTAGATAAAAAAAAATGGCAATACCAAGCGGAAATAAAGGAACTGGTACCGGCCCTTTTAATTGGACGCTGGAATGAAACCAATGAAGGGGATAGAAAAACTCTAGAAATTCTTTCAGGAGAGGCATATGATAGTTTTTCTGAAAAACTTCAAAAATGGACTGACGTTGAATCTCCGCCATTAATGAAAATAGGGAGTTCCTGGCGATTAACATCCCCTTTGGATGCATGGACAAACTTATCTAATCAGATTTCCAAAAGTGACTTTGAAAAGCTAAAAAAAGTTTTTCATAATGTAATGGAGGAGATAAATCCTGTTCTCGAATTGAAACCTCATGAACGTGTCATAGCCCCGTTAAAAGGGAAAGAATCTTCTTATTCTTCATGGTGTCGGGAGGGAATAACTCAGTCTATGATTTTAATTGGACTGCATGGAGATAAATTGGATTTTCCATTTAATATTTCTTCTCAGGCTTGGGTTGATGAAATAATAAAGGAATTACTATACAAAGCTTCAGGTGATCTTTGGGTATCGAGAGAAAATGAAATGCCTTTAATTGCTGAAGCTTCGCCAAAATCCTTTATTAATTCGGTTTATCATTCTTTGTCCTTAAAGACGAAGCCAATTATGGAAATGTTTAGAGAGGAGGAGGGCCTTATTTCGCCTACCAGTCATCATTCCGGACTTCTATGGGCATTAGAAGGATTGGCATGGAAAGAGGAATTTTTATATGATGCCACATTTATATTAGCCCGATTATCGGCACTGGATCCGGGAGGAAAATTGGCTAACCGTCCATTTAACAGTCTTAGAGAAATCTATAAACCGTGGCACTACCAGACCTTTGCAACTTTAGAGGACAGAGTTAGGACGCTCGAAAAGATTTTGAAAAATGAATATGAAATAGGTTGGGCTTTATTATGCGATATGCTTCCAAAGGGATCGAGTATTGCAGCTCCGACACATAAGATGCGTTGGAGATTGTTTGAGTCTAGTTTTAATCAGAGGTATACTTGGGACGAAATTTTTGAAACTCATGCCCGAGTTTTGGATTTGCTTCTGAAACACTTTGATTATTCAGAGAATAAATTGATTGACTTATTGATAAATTCTCAGTCAGATCAAATATTACCAACTTTCCGAGATAAAATGCTGACTTTTATTGAACTAAATATTGAAAAAATAAATATTGAAAAAAATACAGCATGGCATGAGCTTAGGAAAATTTTATCCAGGCATAGGTCATATCCGGATTCAAAGTGGGCTTTAAGTGAAGAGTTATTGTCCAGGTATGAAAATATCTACGAAAGGATACAGCCTGTTGATTCGATTGAAAAGGTTTTATGGATGTTTAATAGTAAATGGCCTGCATTTCCTGAGGGCAGTGAAAGAAAAGATATTAAAATAAAAGAGAAAGAAGAATTAATTAAGAAAAAAAGAACCGAAGGGCTTATAGCAATTCATGAGAAATATGGATTTTCAAAGTTAAAAGAATTAGTTAAAGAAGTTAAAGAACCAGGTGTTTATGGTGATACTTTAGCCCGAATTATTGATGAAGAAGAGAAAATTCTTGAATTGTGTGAATATCTAAAAAGTAGTGAAAGGAAAGAAGTCTATTTTGTTCAGCAATTTATCCGTACCAAGTCATTTGAGGATGGTATTAATTGGGTTTTTGAATTATTTGAAAAGTTAAAAGACTATTCAAGCTTTTATTTGGCCAGAATCTTTCATCTGCTCGATCAAGATATTCAAGTGTGGAAATTTATTGATCAGACTAATTCAGAAATTTCAACTAACTATTGGAGAGAGATGCCTCCACACTTCTGGGGATTACCTAAAGATGATTTGGTTTATGGTATTAATAAATTATTGAAAGTTAAAAGGTTTATTAGTGCTTTGGAGATCGCTTATCATGAGCCGGAGAAGCTGCCATCTGAGTTATTGGTTGGAATACTGATGAAAATGATTTCTCAAAATTCAGAGGAGCATCTTCAAATTGATCAATACCAGGTAATAACTGTTATTGAAGAGATTGAAAGGAGAGCAGATGTTGACAGGTCATTACTTGTGCGCTTAGAATGGTTATATCTTCCTTTCCTAACCTCATATGGACATGGACATGAACCAAAAGTCCTTTATGAAGAATTATCGACTAATCCTGATTTTTTTATTGAAATATTATCCTTGGTTTATAAATCAGAAAAAGAAAATGCCGATAAAGAAGATATTGATGAGTCGAAAATTTATTTGAGTAAAAATGGGTATGAGCTTTTACGAAGTTGGAACAGGATTCCAGGTGTTGATGAAGAGCTTAACATTGACGAGGTTTCTTTAATGAACTGGATTAGCAATGTGAGAGAAAAAGCTATAAAAACCGGGAGGATAGAAGTTGCAGATAATCATATCGGTAATATGCTTGCTGAATATCCCGAAAAAGAAGAGCCTTGGCCGCCAAGGGAGATTTGCAAGATTATTGAAAAAATCAACACTCAAAGTTTAAAAAGCGGATTTTTCTCTGGTGCCTTCAATAAAAGGAGTTTTTCTTCAAGAGGGCCTTTTGATGGAGGAGAAATAGAAAGAGGTCATGCAAAGTATTTCCGGACTCAGGCCATCCAATTTAAATATGATTTTCCTATGACAGCTGAGGTGCTTAACAGTTTGGCCGATAGTTATGAACGAGATGCAAAAAGGATGGATGAAATTGCGGAGAAGGATAAGCTTGATTTTTGATAAGGTGTGTTTTGCCCATTTGGATAAACAAATATTATGAGTGGATTAACCGATAAGCAATATAAAACCCGTTGGGGCGAAATCAAAAAAGTTTTGAAGGAGCGCCCGTTATTAGCATATAAAGTAAATATTCCGTTGGAGGAATGGGATACTTATATGTTTTCCTATCCTTCCCATCAGGAAATAGACAGGATTTATGATGAAATCATGACCGATAGGAAGGAAAAGACTTTAAGAGTGAAAGAAGGATTGTCAAAAATTGTTGGTTATAGGGAATCCAAAGAATTCTCCAGAAGAAGTGGGGTGTCAGATAGCAGTATTCGACAAATACTTGATGGAAAAAAAGAAAGGGCTGGTTATGACATCATTAATAGATTGGAGTTATTTTTATCTGTTACAATGGAGGAGTTTGAACCTTCCCCTGAAAACCCGCTAAGCGTAAGAGAATTTGCTCAAAATTCCATAGCTTATATAGCTTCTCAACTTAATAAAGTTGCCGAAAACTTAAAGGGTTATTGTTTTGATTTGACTGAAATGGTTAGAAAAGAAAATAAGCGGTTTGATTTTTTTGGTGAGAGAATTTCCCCTTCAATTAGAATTGAACGGAATATTGAAAGGTTGAAGGAGATTAAAGATGGGATTGATATGCTGTGGGAGAATTATATTGATGGAAATGAAAAGAAAAAAGTTAAATGAAGAATGTTTTTTGTAGATAAGTTGAAATGAGTCAATTGGTTGATGAAGGTTGTGAAAGGCGGAGAGCCTGGATTAATCAGGAAATGGAAAAAGCAGAAATTGGTTTTTCTTATCCTGCAAGTGATCATGCACCGCATTGTTTATGGACATGCAAATTGCTTATTGTTCTGGTGCCTGGATTTCGGTTATTGTGATGTCGGTTGCTGTTATTGATTCTCATTTGAGAGAAACTGAAGCTATGGATACCTCAGTTGGGACTGCAAAATTATTGAAGGATTTATATGAAGGAGAAGGGATTGATTGGTTGAGAAAGTTACGAAACAAGTATGTTCATCATAATGTGGATAATCCCCTTTTTGGTATGAATGATTGGTATAACAGACAGGCGGAAATGGAAAAGGATGCCACCAAGGCTATGAAGATGACAATTTCTGCTTTGTATCAAAGTCCCAGGACTTGATTTTTGCTTCGAAATAGCACTATGCAGGTTACGGGTAATTTTGTAAAGTTACCCGTATCTGATCACAATTCCAAGATGTCCAGTTTTTTTTGTAATAAACTGGACATCTTAAATTTTTTCGAATCTGACTGGGGTTGTTTACTGGTTTGTTTTTCTGTTTGTTAAAGAGATTTTATTTCCTGGGTGCATGGATTTACCTATGTTAATGAAGTTGTTGAGGTGGTGGAGGAAAAGTCATGAACCCCGGATTGGTATAATCCCAGATTTCTCTTATCTTGCTTAATCAAACTTTTCGCTAAAGAAGTTAACAAATTATTAAATATTTTATACGTTTCCTGCTTAATTAGTTTATGAATCGACAAGAGTATTTTGAAACTGAAGAAGGTCAAAAAAGATTGCATTGGAAACGATCCGCAAGAGAGATGTGTTTTGAAATAACTCAGGAACCAGGGACGAAAAAGTCTTTAAAGATTGGGGACAAAAGGCATTTTAGAAAAGCGGTAAGAGAACAACTTCAAATAATTAATAGAAAAGCGTATAGGGGGGATATTATTCTCATAATTGATTATTATACAACCGAAAACTATCCACCACCTCTTCAAACGCTCTCCAAAAATTACCTTGATTTGTTGCATGAGTCTAAGCTAGAGGTAGATAAATTTGAAAACATTTTATTTAAGGATGATAGTCAAATAAAAATTTTAATAGCAAACTACCATCTTAATGAATACGGAGATAACAGGCCGAAAGTACGCATAACTACAAACTCGTTAAAGAACTTTTTTGAAGATATTGCACTGGCATACCGAATATTAAATAATGATTTTCTTGATGCTGATTTTTCGAATAATTATAAAATAGATGACTATTTTAGGGAACAGGAGTTAGATGATGATGTATATGATGATTATGCTGATTTAATAGAGAATAAGGAAAAAATCTGTAAAACATGGGGCGAAAAGGTTTATCGAGCCCGTGAATATATGTATAAAACAGAGATACAAGGAAGGTATTTGCAGCTAAATAGAATATCCATAAGGGATTTAATTGGTTTGTATCAATCGGAATTCTCAGATAACAAAAAAAATATTCAAGATAGAAAGTTTAATAAATTATGGAATGTTACGAAAAACTATGTTTTTATAGCATCCGATTTTTTTGATTTAGGGAAAGCTCCATCCGAAAAAGGTGAATCAAAGAGATTTAAAGAACAGTTTAAAAAAACAGCTGGTAGAATTTAAAATAAAATACCCTGTTCTGTTTCCGTTACTCATACCAGTGAGTATTATTGTGCTATATACACCTCCAAGAAAAAATGTTATTGATTTAGATAATCTTGCAAGAAATTATATTGTTCCATTTATTACTGAAATATTAAAACCCCCAGCATCGCATGTAAGGGTATTGGAGAAATACCATTTAAAAAAAATAGCTTCCAAGCCGATTCAAAAATATTCCTTGAATTCATTAACAAGTTATCAAATACTATATCTTCCAAGAAACATTAATTCTCCTATTAATGGGGAAATTAAGTTTGTTATTACTAACGGAAATACCATTTACCAGAACGTGAAAACCACAATTGACGATTTAATTAGAGCATGGCAAGAGTAAAATACAAAGTCGAATTTCTACAGTTGGAGTAATTTGGACTATATGGGTAAAGATTTGATCTAAATTGTATTTTGGGCTGGTGTCTTTCCTTTTGTTAAACTTAACTGGCTGTCTGAAAAGAGATTTGTCAGGTTGAAGTACCAAAATTTACTAAGTGAAATATGAAAAAACTAACCATTAAGCTTGAAAATTGCTACGGTATAGCAAAACTTGAAAAAGAATTTGACTTCAGTGACAGAAACACCAAGGTCATTTATGCGCCAAATGGTTGTATGAAAACATCATTAGCCAAGACATTCCAAGCTGTTTCCAGAAAGAGAAAACCACAGGATGAACTTTTTCCGGATAGAATAAGTAAATCCTCTATCCAATATGATGGAGCTGACATTCAACCTGAGCAGATTTTAGTTGTTGATTCATATTCGGACAGCTATTCTTCAAAAGAAAAAATGGCCACATTACTGGTAAATCCAGAATTAAAAAGTCAATATCAGGAGATCCTGGAGAATATAGAAAATAAAAAAAATGAAGTATTCAAAGACATTAAGCGTATATCTGGTTCGAGTAATGCCGAAAAAGAAATTAGCTTAATTTTTGAAGGGAAAAATATTTTTGAGAAGTTAAGCTCAATCTCTCCTCAAATAAATGAAACTGAATATAATGAACTGAGTTATAAATATGGCGATGTCATAAATGATAAAGTTTATGATTTCCTGAAGAGTAACTCTGGATTAATAGAAGAATACCTTGATAAATATACGGAGTTAATTGATAGTTCAACATTTTTTAAGAAAGGTGTTTTTGGTACCGATAATGCCATTGGAGTAAATAAATCACTAGCGGATAACCGTTTTTTTGAGGCCAACCATAAAGTAGTATTAGAGGATGAAACTATTATTGCCGACAAGGATGGACTTAATGAGCTGGTAAAGAGGGAAAAAGATAGGATATTGTCAGATGAGGATTTGGCCAAAAAATTTGATAAAATCGATAATGCCATTACAAAAAATGTGCAACTAAAAACATTGAAAGGAGTATTAGAAAGTGAACCTGAATTGATCTCCGAACTTTCCGATTTAGATGGGTTTAAAAAGAAACTGTGGATAAATTATTTTGGGGGTATAAAAGAAAGTTTTAATACCTTAATTGCTTTATATGCTGAGTCCCAAGATACAATTCGTTCGATCGTTGATCAGGCAAATGCAGAAAAAACTGAATGGGAAAAGGTTGTTGATCTATACAATAATAGGTTTAATGTTCCTTTCAAACTTGAAGTTTTAAATCAAGATGATGTAATTCTTAAAGATAAAGTATCTCCTAATATTGGTTTTTCCTATTCCGATGGACGTGGAGAGAGAAGTATTGATGAGACGGATGTAAAGAAGTCTTTGAGCACAGGGGAAAAACGTGCCTTATACTTGTTGAATGTTATTTTTGAGATAGAAGCGAGGAAGAAGGATGAAAATGATTGTATCTTAATCCTTGATGATATTGCTGATTCGTTTGATTATAAGAATAAGTATGCCATAATTGAATACCTAAAGGATATTTCTGAAGATTCTAAGTTCAAAGTGCTGCTATTGACCCATAATTTTGATTTTTACCGGACAGTGGCCTCCAGACTTCCAAGTATTAATTACGCTGATTGCTTTATGACGATTCGAAGTGATGCCGAGGTTAAACTAGTAAAAGGACAATACCTTCGTAATGTTTTTGAATCCTGGGTTAAGGAAATAGAAAAAAAGGAGCGAATATTTCTGGCTTCCATTCCGTTCGCCAGAAACATTATTGAGTATATCAAAGGAAATCAAGATTCCCATTATCTTAAATTAACTAATTTGCTCCACGTTAAGTCTGATACAAAAGCTTTACAGGTGAGTGATATAATTGAAACGTACAAAACAATTTGGGCCGATAAAGAATATCACATACCCGAAAAGCCGGTTTATGATATGATTCTTGATGAAACATCAAGGATTCTTGCTGAAACATCTGAGAGGGTTCAACTTGAAACTAAAGTAATTCTATCTATGGCAATACGTTTAAAAGCAGAAGAATTTATGATTGAAAAAATAGATTCTAAAGAAGAGGTTTCTCTGATATCAAATTATCAAACGACAGAATTAATGCGTCTATATAAAGACAAATTTTCTGAAGAAACCGAGAATATTAAACTAATGGAACAAGTGAATTTAATGACCGCTGAAAACATACATATCAATGCTTTTATGTACGAACCCATATTAGATTTATCAGATCATTATTTAAAGGATTTATTTCGCAAAGTTTCAAGTTTGAATTAGTTAGAAAAATGGAGTAGTATTTTTTTGTCCCAATATCATCATAAAATTTTTTGTCTATGCCACGTTCAAGAAACACAGACAGACAAGGTCAATCTTTCACAGAAGAAACCCAAAGAGTCGTTTGGAATAGAGCAGAAATTGTTCCAAGTCACAATCCAGATGTATAGCGTAAGGATCGTTGTGGTGCCTGGATAAAGTGGGAGAAGTCTGGAGACACTACCGAAAATGGGAATGGCTGGGAAATTGACCACATCAAGCCCGTTTCTGAAGGAGGCAATGATGATCTTTCAAATCTTCAGCCATTGCAATGGCAAAACAACCGTGCCAAAGGGGATGATTATCCAGCCGTGAATTATTGTTTGGTAAAGGCGAGTAAATAGAATACATTTTTCATATTTTTGCTTACAATGGGATCAAAAGCAAGAGATTATACAAGATCAACCATCAGGTTGCTGGATACGCTTTCCGGAAATGAATGTGCAGCACCTGACTGTGCGCGGTCATTGATTGCACGGGATGGAGAAACCATCGTCAGCAAAATTTGCCACATTGAAGCTGCCAGTGAAAACGGGCCCCGGTATAATCCGGATATGAACGATGATGAACGGCGTCATTATAATAACCTGATTTTGTTGTGCGACGAATGCCATAGTATTATTGACAACAAGAACAACGAAGATCAATATTCTGTGGAATTGCTAAAGCAATGGAAGGAGTTTCATGAATCGCGGCAGAAATTGAGTATTCTTGCTAATAATCCCAGGCTGCTTAACCAGGCTATCAACGGAATCGCCGAACTGGAGCTGGATGAGGACTTGCAGGGGGATGATGGTCTGGAGATCTTTGGAATTACTCAGAAAATTGAATATAACGGGATAAAAAGGAATAAATCCTTAATTGACGAGTATGCCGTTTATTATCCCAAGATTAATGTTTTGTATGGAGAACTGGAGGAGCAAGGCTCTTTTAAAAAGATAAGACTTCTCAGGAATATAAAACTCATTTACACCAGAGTAAAGGGCAGGTACCTTGAGGGTGAGAAGGATGAAATGGATATTATTAGGGAGAATGCGGACAATATTATAGAAGAGGTCGAAAATGAGCTTCTTAATATGGTTGATGAGCAGCATTCGCTACGGGATGATGTGGCATTTGCTATTCCAATAATAATGGTAGATGCTTTTATGAGATGTAAAATTCTTGAAGAACCAAGGGGCTTATGATTTTAGGACGTGACATTAACCCCCAAAACAATGTTTATCATTTAGGGGCCCAAATTATTGAGGTATTAAAAAGTTCGAACCAGGAATTTTTTGATTTCCTTGATGTGTATGACCGTTTGAATGCTCGTGAAAAAGTTTCCTTCAATCTTTTTGCATTATCTCTTGACTGGCTCTTTCTGCTGGGAATTGTTGACAACCAAAACGGAAAACTGGTAAAATGTTTTTAAAGAAACTGATTATAGAAAACAGCGGTGTTGTAATCCGGGATATTTCCTTTCAAAAGGGGATCAATCTGATTATCGACGAAACCCGCACAGAAGACCGGAAGGAGTCAGGCAATAATGTGGGGAAAACAACCGTATTACGACTTATTGACTATTGCCTGGGAAGTAAAGGGAAAAATATATATGAAGATGCTGAATTTAAAGACCGGGCCAATAATCATGAGGTTGAAGAGTTCCTCAAGAAAAACAATGTTGTTGTAACTCTTATACTTAAAGAAGATCCTGAGGTTTTGATGTCTAAAGAAATTACTATTCGACGTAATTTTCTGCCAAGAGGAGAAAAGATCCAGGAAATAAATGGTGAGCCCATAGGCGATTTGAAAGAGTTTAATCGAGAGTTGACCAGACAAATATTTAAAACCACTATTGAAAGACCTACATTCAGACAGATTATAGCTAAAAATATCCGGGATGAGAAATACCGGCTTGAGAATGTATTGAAGGTTTTGCATTCAACAACTAAGCGAGAAGAATACGAAGCTTTGTATTTGTTTTGGTTGGGCATCCCGATTGATAATCATGCAAGGAAGCAGGAGTTGTTGACGAAGATAAGTATTGAAAAGAACCTTCAAAAAAGATTGCGTAAGGAAAATAACTATGCCCGCACCGAGCAAGCGTTAATTGTTGTGGAAAGGGATATTCATAATTTGGAGACGCAAAAAGAGAGCTTTAATCTCAATGAGGAATACGAAAACTACCTTGAAGAGCTGAATCAATCAAAAGGAGAAATAAACCGACTCTCAACGCTGCTTGGTCAGCTTGAATTGAGAAGGGAAATGATTATTGAAAGTAAAGAGGAGTTGGAGAAAGAGGTTGCAGACATTAATGTTAATCAAATAAGGTCTCTTTACGAGGAAGCCAGCGCACTGATTCCGAATATTCAGAAGTCTTTTGAAGATACTTTAAAGTTTCATAACGAAATGATTACTGAAAAGTTAAAGTATATTTTGGCCGAGCTGCCAGATGTTGAAACGGAAATAAAAAAGGGAAGGAACAGGTTGAGAGATTTACGCCAAAAGGAACGTGAGTTTACCAATATTTTGCAAAAAAAAGGAGCCCTTGACGAATTGCAGGCTATAATAGGGAAATTAAACGCCCTGTACGAAAATAAAGGACACCTGGAAGAGCAACAAAAGATGTGGGAAAGCTCTAACCGGAAATTAGAAACACTACAGAGGGAATTGGAACAGATCAATGAGGGGATCAATGCACGGGAAGCGTTAATAAAAGACCGCATTACTCATTTCAATAAGTATTTTTCTGAAATATCGGGGAAGCTTTACGGAGAACAATTTTTATTGGTTGCTAATGAAAATGAACGAGGGTATGGGCTTTCTGTGGAAACAGTTTCCGGAAATCCAGGCACCGGCAAGAAAAAAGGACAAATTGCGGCCTTTGATCTTGCGTATATTTTATTCGCAGATGATTTAGAACTCGAGCAACTCCATTTTATCCTGCATGATCAGATTGAAAATGTTCATGATAATCAGATATCAGGATTACTAACAGAAATTGTTGAGCGGGTGAACTGTCAATATGTATTGCCTGTATTGCGGGAAAAATTGCCTGAAGATATACCGGTGGAAGATTATACCATATTAACGCTTTCACAATCGGATAAGTTGTTTAGGATATAGGGGTGGGGGGAAAACGCTTGTTTTCCTGAGGCAAAGCAATATTTTTTAATTGTTGCCATGGTTGTTGTCGCCAATTTTGTCAATATTTGCGACAAAAATATGTTTTGAAAGGCTGTTAAGTGTCTGATAAGCTGTTGATGGTGTTTTGCATGGTTCTGCGATGGGAAGGCTACAATTGTTAACTGATTAATATCAAGATATGGCAACGATTTTAAAAGCAGACCAAAGAGACTTTCAAGAAAGTCCAAATAAGATTGATCATTACAGGGTTTTCACAGATTTATCAAGAAGTAAAATGGGTGTAAATCCTGAAAACCTGAACTTTGATTTAAGGCAATTAAATCCAGACGAATTTTCAGCCCCCTACCATTTTCATCGATATGCAGAGGAACTTTTTATGATACTTTCAGGCTCCGCAACATTGAGAACTCCAGATGGATTGGAAATCGTTAATGTTGGTGATTTGATGTTTTTTGAGAAAGGGGAAACGGGAGCACACCAACTATATAATCACACGGAAGAGTCCTGTGTGTATTTGGACATACGGACTTATATTGGTTATGATATTGCTGAATATCCGGACTCTGATAAAATTCTTATTGCCCCATCGTTCGAGATTTTTAATAAGAATTCTCAAGCAGGTTATTTCGATGGAGAAAAGAGTGTTAAAGATATATGGAAACAAATTGAGAATAAAAGTAAATAACGCCTGTTGATAACAGAGCTTTGATAACTTCAAACCTGGCATCCCTGGCATTTTGAGAGTTTCGGATCATTCACAAGCTAATAAAGTCCCAGCGGATTTGAATGACGCGGTTGGGTCTGTTTAAAAGGGATCATTCGCCTGTGAATAGTGCCGGAAATATACATTAGATTGGGAAACATTTTCAAGCGAAAGATGAGAAACAGAAGGAGATGATGATGAAGTTGATTGAGAAGGGGTGTGACTGAGTGAGCGAAAAAATTAAAATGATGGAATAATTTATGTGAGTGCGATATTGGGGGAGACCTAAAGCGGTAAGTGATTTTAGAGGGGTGTTGAACAAAGGATAAATCACTTATATTGAGCCTGCAGTCCTAAAACGCCATTACAAAATGAAACAGAAAAATGTGAAATCGACCAGTTGGGAGATATTCAGTCCCTATTTCAAACAAATTGAGGTTCCTGCTAAAACCCTCCTCTTGCAGGAAGGAAAAGTATCCAAAACAATGTACTTTATTGAACAAGGTTGTTTGCGAACCTGGATAAACAATGACGGAAAAGAAATAACAACTCAATTTTTCTTTGAAGGTCAGATTGTTTCTTCTATTGAAAGTTTCAGGACAAATCAACCGAGTTTATACAGTATTGAAAGCCTGGAACCTTGTATTTTACAGACGGTCTCACAAAACGAATTTCAAGATGCTATTGAAAACTTACCTGAATTAAGAAAGGCGCTGGAAGAACACTTGTTCCAGCGCCTTCTTCAGGGACAAAAGCTTTTTTTGTCTGTATCCACCCCAGCAAAACCTTATTCCTGGAGTAATTTTTTATCAATAAATTGCGGCAAAAGTTCTTTGAAATTTTCGGCAGGTGTGATGTGGATATTTTCCATGGCGTACTTCAGCCACTT
>Ga0163225_100099_pt1 | contig 27426 bp, 24 predicted proteins | sample MSEWel2016_04_06_2_FD_113145 | JGI IMG/M metagenome (GOLD analysis project Ga0163225, IMG submission 113145) | Subsurface microbial communities from deep shales in West Virginia, USA - MSEEL Well Study Marcellus 5H_2016_04_06 ... | reverse complement strand
TTTCTTGCACCTGTACGGACTTTCTGATGACCATTTTATTGCAGAAAGATAGCGGTAGCAATCCTCGTCGGTCTGAAAATATCTATTGAACTCTATTGAATTCACGCCTGTATATTGTTTTCTATTTTCCACGCCACAAATGTAGCGATCTTCTCTAATTTAACAGCGACTTAAACGCCTATACCAAAATTCTTATATGCCTTTTATGGTTTGGTTTGATTTCATTTTGTTGTCCGTTGTTCCTTCGGTGGTATTCTCCCTTTATCGGCAATCTTATTATCTTTGTGGGCAACAGAAGAAAATTATATGGCCAACATACTTTCAGTTGAAAATCTCACCCATAACTGGGGAGACATTCGGTTATTCAGCAACCTCACTTTCGGTTTGGAGGAAGGGGACAAAGCTGCCCTCATCGCAAGAAACGGAACAGGAAAAACCACGCTTCTCAACATCCTGGGGGGTAAATTTTCTTCCGATTCGGGGAATGTAACCTGGCGAAAAGAAATTGTCACCGGGTATTTGGCTCAGGAACCTGATTTTGAACCGGAACTTACTGTTCTGGAATCCATTTTCCACTCCGAAAACGAAACTGCGGTGGTTGTTCGTCAATATGAAAAGGCAATTGCTGAAAATGACCACAACACCCTTCAAACGTTACTCCCCCGTATGGAACATCTGAATGCGTGGGACTATGAAGAACGGGCCAAGCAGATTCTTTCGCAGTTAAAAATCGATATGTTTGACCAGCCCATGGGTCAATTGTCCGGCGGGCAGATAAAAAGAGTGGCCCTGGCCAGGGTATTAATTACCAACCCGGACTTTCTGATTCTGGATGAGCCCACCAACCACCTTGATTTAGACATGATCGAATGGTTGGAAGATTACCTGAGAAGAAGCCGGATGACCCTCCTGATGGTCACTCACGACCGGTACTTCCTCGACAATGTTTGCAACGAAATATACGAATTGCAGGACGAAACCCTATATCAATACAAAGGAAACTACACCTACTATCTGGAAAAACGGGACGAACGCATCAACCAGAAAAATCTGGAAGTAGAAAAAGCGCGAAATCTGTTGCGAAAAGAGCAGGACTGGATGAACCGCCAGCCACAGGCCCGCGGCACCAAAGCCAAATACAGAATAGACGCTTTTTATGATCTCAAAAAAACTGCCGGACAAAGTACTGAAGAACAAAACCTGGAAATAAACATCAAATCCTCAAGGCTTGGTAAAAAAGTTGTCAACCTACACCATATCAGCAAAAGTTTTGACAATTTCAACCTTATCCGCGACTTTTCCTACAAATTTGTGCGGGGAGAAAAAATCGGCATAATCGGGAAAAACGGAAGCGGAAAATCCACCTTTCTGAACATTCTTACCGGTAAACTTCAACCCGATAGTGGAGAAGTGGAACCCGGAGAAACTCTGGTATTTGGTTACTACAGGCAGGAAGGACTAAATATCGATAACAGCAAAAGAGTTTTGGATGTCATCACCGACATTGCAGACCACATTCAATTGGGAAAAGACCAATCGATGTCTGCATCTCAGTTTTTAAGATATTTCATGTTCCCCAACGAAATGCATAATGTGCTGGTCGAAAAACTCAGCGGTGGTGAGAAAAAACGCCTCTACCTGATGACGGTTCTCATGAAGAATCCAAACTTTCTGATTCTGGATGAGCCCACCAACGACCTGGACATTCTGACGCTAAACATTCTGGAAGATTACCTCCTTCAATTTGATGGTTGTGTAATGGTTGTCTCCCACGACCGATATTTCCTGGACAAAGTCACCGATCACCTCTTCGTCTTCGAGGGAAACGGGGGAGTTAAAGATTTTCCGGGAAATTACACCGATTATTATACCCACATAAAGGCACAGGAAAAACAGCAAAAAGCAGCATCTTCAGTCGCCGGCAAAGAATCTAAAAAGAAAAAACCTGCCCGAAAACCAGACAAAAACAAACTCACGTTCAAGGAAAAAAAGGAAATGGAAAGCCTTGAATACCAGATTAAAAAATTAGAAACTCAAAAAAGTGAAATGGAAGCACAACTCAACTCCGGAAGCTTAGTCGGTGAAGAGTTGCTTCAAACCTCATCGAATCTTGGCAATATAATAGAAGAACTTGACCATTGCGAAATGCGATGGCTGGAACTGAGCGAAAAAGGAGACTAATCACCTGATTTCGTCCCAGGAATATTCGCCCATATCCACTAGATCCTGCAGATTGTCTCTGCCAATCCCCACCGATTTAACGCTGAAGGTAGGGATGGTCTGAGTTCCGTTAAAGGTACTGGCATTTGCCAAATCTTCAGGGTTCTCATTTTCCATCAGAATTTTGGCAATTAAATCGCCGGTTTTATACCCCAATTCCTTATGCGGGTGATATACCGTGAGATTCATCTCACCATCTTCAATACTCCTGGCTGCTTCTAAAATGGCATCCTGCCCGGTAACAAAAACCTTATCGGCTATTCCATATTTATTAAGAACCTCAACGACCCCAAGTCCCATCGGGTCGTTACAACTAATCACCGCATCCACTGTTAGTCCGTGAGAATCCAGAATCTTTTGAAACTCATAAGCAGCCCGTTCTCTGTTCCATCCTTCAATATAAGATTCATAAATCACATTAATCTCATCAGCATCCACATGAGGTTTTAGCATGGTATCAATATGGGCTTTCAATTCAAATCCATTTTTGTCAAACCTGTCTCCTGCAAAAACCACGTAATTTCCGGATGGCGCAGCAGCAAGAGCACCTTCACAAAAGATGCGGGCAATCTCTTCATTGTCACCGGTCACAAACATGTCATATTTCGAGTTGTTAATCAGCCGGTTGTAAGCAATAACTTTCACTCCCTGCGCTCTGGCATCCCGGACAAGAGGAGCAATCGTATTTCCATTAACGGCGGCAATCACTAATAAATCTACTCCTTGGTCAAGTAATTCATAGCCCTGAGCCAACTGAGTGATATCATTGTCTTCCGCATGTTTAATTAAAGTAGCAATCCCATACTCCTTTAATTTTTCGGCCATAAAATTTCCTTCTTTCACAAACCGTTCCCGGTTTTGCGCCGGATTTAGATATCCTACAGTATATTCCGACTCATTGGAACAGGAAAGCAAAAAAGAAAATAACAGGGCTGAGATAGTAATTTTTAGAATTTTCATAGTACAAAAGGCATTTTCATCCGATTACAAATATCAAAAAAAATCTAAACAAATGCTAAATTCCAAGAAAATATACATATTTTTACCTGACCAAAAACGTTTTTTACAATGCAAAACTTCAATTGGAGCTGGCGGAATATCAGTATCCGTCACAAAATAGGACTCGGATTTACTGTAATCATCGCAATTTCTGTAATAACAGGCCTTGTTTTGTTAAGCAACCTCAATAAAATATCCAGGCAAACAAAAAATCTTTCGGAAACACATATTCCAACAGTATATGAAGTAAACTACCTGATGCGTTACTGGCAGGAAACCAGTGAAAATGCCAAATCCTTCGATTTTTCTAAAAATCCATACTTCAACAGTCAGGCAGAAATCACCTTTGAACGTACCAATACAGCATTTCAGAATCTGACTGAACTAACAACAGAAAGGAAAGAGGAATTGAACAAAAAAGGTGTATTCCTGGATCTGCTCAAGCAGCATCTGACACGATACAAGGAAACAAGAGAAAAATATCTTGATATCTCTTCCAGATTTAAAAATCAACAAAGCCTTTTTAATCAGACTTTAAACAATCTCGACCGCACCGCCAACACCAATTCATTTAATGAAACACGGATTGTTGCAAAGGCGAACCAGATTGCAGTTCAGGTTAACAATCATATTCTTAACCAAAATGGTATAGCGTTAATTGAGTTGGCAAAAGAATTGGCGACCACACGAAACAATGCGATGGCTATTTCTGCAAGGGCAAAATTAAAAAACCTTACTTCAGATTATTACGATACTGTTGACAATTTGCTTTCCACCTATAAGCAAATGCGTATTGCCGAACTGAATAATTATGAAGCATCCAAAAATGTAATGTGGGAAGTTCGGGCCTCTTCAGATATCGGCTTGGATCAAATCCAGATAGTTGGAAATACCAGCAATGATATAACCAACAAGCAAAGAACAATACAAATAATAACCCTTGTTCTTTCTATCGTTTTGGGAGTCTCACTTATTTTCATTCTTTCAAATTCCATCGGACGCCCCATCATCAGGGGGATTGAACTTGCAGAAAAAGTTGCCAAAGGAGATCTTACCGTTAAAATGGAAGAAGACCGGAAGGATGAGATCGGCAGACTGGGAGGCGCACTAAATAATATGACTGTCAACCTCAACAAATTGATATCCGACATTATCAAAACTTCACGAAGAGTCGCAGATTACAGCGAACAACTCAATGAGAAAGCACTTGATCTGGCAGAAGGTGCCAATCAACAGGCCTCATCTACCGAGGAAGTATCATCATCCATGGAGGAGATGCACGGGGTGATTGAACAAAACACACAAAACTCCAAAGAAACAGAAAGAATTTCTGCAAAAGCAGCTGCCCAAATGCGTGAAAGCAACAAACGAAGCAAAGAAGCTGCATTACAACTTGAAGAAATTACAAACAAAATAATGGTCATCAAAGACATTGCCTTTCAGACCAACATCCTTGCTCTCAACGCAGCAGTGGAAGCAGCACGAGCCGGCCAGGAAGGCAGAGGTTTCTCAGTGGTGGCCGCGGAGATTCGCAAACTTGCTGAACGAAGTCAGACTGCAGCTCAGGAAATCAGCAAAGTATCCGCAATAACCATTGAAGCATCACGACTCTCAACCGAGATGCTTGAGGATCTTACCCCGCAAATTGAGAAAACAGCGGAACTGGTAAGTGAAATTTCAGCAGCATCCGTAGAACAGGTTAGCGGAGTTCAGCAAATTAATCTGGCACTTCAGGAGTTGAATCAGATAACCCAAAGAAATGCCTCCAGTGCCGATGAAATCAACAATACCTCAGATAAGTTGCAGGGCATGTCTCACGAATTGCTGAATGCTACCACATCCTTCAAAGCATTAAAAAGTGCTGAAGATGAGGACGAAGATTATTAACCCCTAAACCGTCACAAAAAGGTTGATATCTGACCATAATCACACCCCTGACTTTAATTTTATAAGCAAAACCCGTAATTTTTTTTCAATTTTATTGTTTTAGACTGAATTAATAATTATTTTTGCACTACAAATAATGAGTGTAGTATAAAAAGGTATATTTTTGCCAAAATCAAGGCTTTAAAAATTTTTGCACCGGAGTTAACCTGTTGTTAATGAGGATTCAAAAATTTTCATTAACGAAGAGTTTGGCAATAAAGATGCTTTTTAGACTGGGTTCAACAATATAAAGACAATTTATCATGTTCATGCATGCCTATACTTTCTTTTATTTCTTCTTTTATTTTTTTGGTTTTTCAACCAGAAGGGGCAGGCTCGTGCATATTCAATAACGAAAAGAAATTTTTAAAATACGCGTCCCGCCCCTTAAGGCGGGATTTTTTTTATCTATACCATGAGTAAAACAGAAACAGTAAAAGTGGCCATTCAGGGAATACCGGGGGCCAATCATGAGATTGCAGCCAGAGCCTGGTTCAGCAACAAAGAAGTAGAACCTGTTGCCTGCCATACTTTTAAGGAAGTGTTTGACGTCATGCACAAAAATCCTGAAACCATTGGCATCATGGCCATTGAAAACACACTGGTGGGAAGCTTACTTCCAAACTACACCATGCTGCGCGAATCCGGTTTTTTCATTCATGGTGAACACAAATTAAGAATAAAACACCATCTGATGGCTCTGCCGGGACAAACCATTCATGATCTGCATGAGGTACACTCTCACCCGATGGCTCTTGCACAGTGTGAGGCATTCTTCAAAAATTACCCGCATATCAAACTCATTGAAAGTGAAGATACCGCCTATAGTGCCAAGGTTATTGAAGACGGCCATTTAAAAGGAATTGGGGCCATTGCATCATCTCTGGCAGCAGACCTTTATCATCTCAACATCATCGAAAGCGGAATTGAAACCAACAAACATAACTTTACGCGGTTTCTCATAATTGGTCAGAAAGACAGCCTGGAAAAGGCAGAACTAATCAAACAGAAAAAAATCAATAAATCATCTCTGGTATTTTCCCTTCCCCACGAAGAGGGAAGTTTATCAAAAGTTCTTACTATTCTGGCTTTCTACAGCATTAATCTTACCAAAATTCAATCCTTGCCGGTGGTGGGTGTTGAATGGGAATATCTTTTCTACATTGATGTAAATTACAATGATTATGAACGTTATATGCAGTCACTGGATGCCATTCGTCCACTTTGCAAACAATTAAGAATTCTGGGTGAATACGAAGCTTGTCAAACCACGCATTCAACCAATGGTGAAACGGTAAGAAAAGAGAAAGTTCAACAAGCGCTATTATCGATTTAAACAAAAGAACTATGATAACACCAGCCCATAGAGTCAGCGAAGTCAAAGAGTATTACTTCTCCCTTAAACTGAAAGAAATTGCCGGGATGATAAAAGATGGCAAACCTGTCATCAACCTGGGAATCGGAAATCCGGATCAACCCCCGGCTCCGGAAGTTTTGGAAACACTTAACAAGGCAGCCTTGCGACCCGACACACATGGATATCAGGGTTACATCGGAATACCTGAACTGCGAAATGCCTTTTCGAATTGGTATAAGAAGTTTTATGGAGTAATCCTCAATGCGGAGTCGGAAGTACTTCCCCTGATGGGTTCCAAAGAGGGTATCATGCATATTTCCATGGCCTTCCTGAATCCGGGCGATGAAGTGTTGGTACCCAATCCCGGCTATCCAACCTACTCGGCAGTAACTCAAATTGTGGGAGCCAAAAAGCGGTTCTACGACTTATCAGAAGAAAACAACTGGCAACCCAATCTGGATGCACTGGAAAAAGAGGATTTAACCGGGGTGAAAATGATGTGGGTCAATTATCCGAATATGCCAACCGGCGCAAAAGCCAGTCGCACCTTTTTTGAGGAGCTGATTGACTTTGCAAAACGAAATGACATATTGATTTGCAACGACAACCCGTACAGCTTCATATTAAATGAAGAACCACAGAGTCTTCTTTCTATACCGGGTGCCAAAGAGGTAGCCATTGAACTAAACTCATTGAGTAAATCGCACAATATGGCCGGATGGCGAATTGGAATGGCCGCATCGAATGCTGATTTTATAAAATACATATTGCGAATAAAAAGCAATATGGATTCGGGAATGTTCCGGCCCATGCAGGAAGCTGCTGCCAGGGCTTTGATGCTTGAAGAAAAGTGGTACGAAGAAGTTAACAAAGTCTATAAAAAAAGAAAAGAACTGGTTCTGAAAATCATGTCATTACTGGAATGCTCGTGGCAGGAAGATCAGGTGGGCATGTTCATCTGGGCCAGGATACCGGAGAAATATTCTTCCAGCAAAGAACTGTCGGATAAAATTCTTTACGAAGCCAATGTATTTATTACCCCGGGATTTATTTTCGGTGATAACGGAGAAAAGTACATTCGCATATCATTGTGCACATCAGAAGAAAAATTACAGGAATCAATAAACAGAATTGAAAACATCATAACCAATTAACCATGCATAATTTAAACATTCAACCAATTACCCTTCCGGGTTTAGAACTGAAGCGCCCCATAATTATATCCGGACCCTGCAGTGCCGAAACTGAAGAACAAATAATGTCAACCGCCAAAGAACTGGCAGCGCAGGGAGTGAAAATATTTCGTGCAGGCATCTGGAAACCACGTACAAGACCCGGAGCATTCGAAGGCGTAGGAACAGTAGGTCTTCCCTGGCTCAAGCGGGTAAAAGAGGAAACCGGGATGTTTGTGGGCGTGGAAGTTGCCACTGCCCACCATGTTTATGAAGCAGTCAAATTCGGCATCGACCTGGTATGGATAGGCGCACGGACATCGGCAAACCCATTTGCTGTTCAGGAAGTTGCCGATGCCATCAAAGGTATGGACATTCCTGTACTTATCAAAAACCCGGTGAATCCTGACCTTGAATTGTGGATTGGTGCCATTGAACGAATCAACAGAGCCGGAATTACGCAAATCGCGGCTATTCACAGAGGTTTCAGTTCGTACGATCAGTCTGAATTCCGGAACCATCCGCAGTGGCAAATACCTATTGAATTACGCAGGAGAATTCCTGAATTGCCCATTATTACAGACCCCAGTCACATAGCAGGAAACCGTGAGTTGCTTGAGGGAATATCTCAGGAAGCCATGGATCTGAACTTTGATGGTCTGATTATTGAGTCTCACACCTGTCCCGACAAAGCCTGGAGTGATGCCAAGCAGCAAATCACCCCTGTACGCCTCAAAGAGTTGCTTGACAACCTGGTACTCAGACGCCCCAAAATTGGAGATACTCCTCGTGTAACACTGGATGAATTGCGGAAAAAGATCGACAAACTGGACGATCAGTTACTGGATATGCTCAAAGAGCGGATGAACATTTCCGAAGCCATCGGAAAATATAAATATGAGAACAACATAACCATTCTTCAGACACGCCGTTACGATGAAATCATGAACAACCGACGGAACCGTGGAAACCAGCGTGGTTTGGACGAAGAATTTATTACCCGTATTTTTGAGTCCATTCATGAGGAATCAATTCATCGTCAGAATGAGATCATGAATAAGGTAACTACCAAAAAATAAAGAAAACCTTTACGGAATGAAAATATGTATTCTGGGCGCAGGTAAAATGGGAACATGGCTTACCGATGCGTTATGCTTGCAACACGAAGTAGCCATTTATGATCCCGACATGGAACGCCTGCGCTTTGTTTTCAACACCCAGCGACTTACCAAGCCCGAAGAAATCACTGAGTTTGAACCTGAATTGCTTATCAATGCAGCCAATTTGAAATACACCATCCCGGCTTTTGAGTCGGTGATGGCTTATTTGCCCGAGGGCTGCATCTTATCAGACATAGCATCAGTTAAAACCGGGTTGGAAGATTTCTATAAAAAAACCGGCAGACGTTTTGTGTCCACCCACCCCATGTTTGGCCCCACATTCGGAAACCTGAAAGAGTTGCGTCAACACCACGCGATCATTATCAGTGAATCGGATCACACGGGCAAGACTTTTTTCAAGGATTTTTTTGATTCATTAGGACTCAATATCCACGAATACAGTTTCGAAGAGCACGACCAGACCATTGCTTACTCTTTATCGGTTCCGTTCGCTTCAACACTGGTCTTTGCGGCCTGCATGAAAAAACAGGATGCTCCCGGGACTACCTTCCGCAAACATCATGATATTGCAAAAGGCCTGCTTTCGGAAGATGATTACCTGTTGACCGAAATACTGATGAACCCTTTTACCAGCGGACAAGTAGAAAAAATCAGGCAGGAACTAAAAGGACTCCTGGCTTTGATTGAAAGTAAAGACACGGAAGGGTTGCAAGGATTTTTGAAGAAAGTGCGCCAAAACATCGAAGAATAAAATTCTATGGAAGTCAATAACCGTGTATTATTAGGCATGAGTGGAGGGCTCGACAGTACTATGTCGGCCCTTTTGCTTAAACAGCAGGGCTATCAGGTTATTGGACTAACTTTAAAAACCTGGCATCTTCATCCCGAACGATATAAACAGGAACTCGAAAAAGCATCTTCGCTTGCCAGGGAACTGGGTATTGAGCACAGCATCCTGGACATCAGCCGGTCCTTTAAAAAAGAGGTGGTTGATTATTTTTGTGAAGAGTACCAAACCGGACGAACGCCCAATCCATGTAATCGCTGTAATCCGATCATTAAATGGCCCTGGTTGATAAAAAAAGCAGACAAGCTCAATTGCTCTCTGGTAGCTACGGGACATTATGTGCAGAAAGAAAAAGAAGGCGGAAAGTGGTATATAAAAAAAGGGGCTGACCATTCGAAGGATCAATCCTACTTTCTATGGAATCTAAACCAGGAAATTCTCGAAAGAGCAATTTTCCCCCTTGGGAATCTAACAAAAAATGAAGTCCGAAAAATGGCCGTAGCCAGTGGATTAAAAGAAACTGCCGATAAACCCGAAAGCATGGGTGTTTGTTTTCTGGGAGGCACCAATTACAGGGATTTCCTTCTTCAAAAACAGGAAAACAGCGAATTACCGATACGCAAGGGTGAAATCGTTGATGAGACGGGAACAAAACTGGGAACCCATCCAGGGCTGGCATTTTTCACTGTGGGGCAGAAAAAAGGTCTGGGACTTACCGACAAAGCATATTTCGTGAAACAAATGGAGCCGGAAACCCACAAGATTATTGTTTCCAAATCTGCAACCCTGTCAACGTCAACGCTTAATCTTTATGATTATCATCTCACCCCTGCTTTAACACCCCATCAAAAATATCGGGTAGATATCCGGGTGCGTGGAATCGACAAAGTTCCCTCCCTGCCAGGCGCAATTACGGTATATAAAAATAGTCTGAAAGTAGATTTTGATGACGAAGCCTGGGGGATAACTCCAGGCCAGAGTATTGTTTTTTATATAAATGACAGAGTCATTGGTGGTGGTATTGTTAGATCCTGAATTCCAGAATATTTTTTGTTGCTTTAGTCACTTTATAACGATCGTCAATTCTGTGACCAACCACCCAAACAACATCCTCACCCGACAAAAGCAACCAAGCCTTCTCTTTCTCAATTCGGGAAAACTTTTCATCCACAAAGAAATCGCTCAGTTTCTTAAACTGCTCCATTCCTAAAGGACGAAACAGATCGCCTTTCTGCCAATGACGAAGCTTCAGCGGAAAATCAACACAATCAGCATCAAGATGCACGCATCGGGGATCGCGTGAAAATTTAAAATCCTCTTCTATTTCGTATTGCTTGACACGCATCTTAAGTGGTCGCTCCACCTCTTCCTGACCATTTTCAATATACCCTGCCTCCTCTTCATGTTCCTCAAGCGGAACCAAAATCAGATTGTACCTGTCCCTTACAAGTCTGTAACCATTGGAAAAGAACTGTTTACCCGGGATTCCATCGAAACTCTCGATGATTTCGGAAATGGTTGCACCCTTAAAGCCATAAGGTCTTAAAATTTCGAAAAGAACAGCCTCTCTTTGGGGAAGGTCATTGATTAACCTGATTGGAATCAGCAGGTGTTCTCCTTCGCGAGCCAATATCTGATCTTTTATTTCCTCCACCCTGTTTTGAAAAACCTGCCACACATCATCAATGTTGGAAAAATTCCTCATCATTGTTGAAAAAAACGAAGGATTTAGCATTTCCATTACAGGCAATACATTGTGCCTGATATTGTTTCTCTGAAACGCAGTGTCAAAATTAGAAGTATCTGTCCGGTATGGAATCCCGTTTTGATGACAGTAAGCTTCAATCTCTTTTCGCCGAAAAGCAAGCAGTGGCCTGATTAGTGCGTCCTGACATTCACGCATTCCCCGAAGACCACGTACACCTGTTCCCCTTGCCAGATTCAGAAAAAATGTTTCAATCATATCGTCGCCATGATGCCCGGTGGCAAGCCACAAAAAATTCTCTGTCTCCACCAAATGCCAAAACCATTGATACCTCAGGTTGCGTGCTGCCATCTCAATAGAAATCCCATTTTTTTCAGCTTCTTCGCTGGTGTTAAAATGTTTTACATGAAGTGGGATGTTTTTTCCCAGACAATAATCCACTACAAAACGTTCATCCTCATCCGATTCCTCATCCCGAAGATGAAAATTGCAGTGCGCTGCAGCACAGTTGTAGCCTAAAGTCGAAAGAGCATGCAGCAGCGTCATAGAATCGGCACCACCACTCAGCGCAACCAGGATCCGATCTGATGGCATAACCTGATATTTTTCTAGTATCTTTTCAACCCCTGAAGGAATCATACTCAACATTTTTATTAAAGAGTGCCCGCAGTCTTTCTGCTTTCAAAAGGCATTCATCATATTCCTCTTTCGGATTACAAACATCCGTTATGGCACTGCCTACCGTATATGAAAGATGGCCGGAGATCTGATTAAACAAAAAGCTGCGGATAACCACATTAAAATCATAATCCAGTTCGGGAGTGACATATCCAACTGCACCAGAGTAGAGACTGCGACTGGATTTCTCGTACTTCTCGATGAGTTCCATTGCCCTGATTTTGGGAGCCCCGGTCATAGAGCCCATAGGAAAACTGTACCTGACAGGGTCAAGCCAGTTGGCATCAGCATGAATCTGAGCCGAGATGGTAGAAATCATCTGATAAACTCCCGGGAATGGAAAAACAGAACAAAGATCTTCCACTTTCACCGTTCCCCGAGCAGCCACACGGGCCAAATCGTTGCGAACCAAATCGGCAATCATTATATTTTCGGCCCGTTCCTTGTCTGAATCGGCCAAACGTCTCATTACCTGATAATCTTCATGATTTTCAGAGCTTTTTCTCGCTGTTCCTTTCATGGGCTGAGAAATAAGCCGGGCACCGCGTTTTCTTAAATACCGCTCCGGAGATGCACCCATCAGAAAAGCATCCTGATGGCGTAACAAAACGGCAAATGGCATTGGAGCCGCCTCCACAAGCCCAGAAAAAACAAGAGCAGGATCGAGACCCTTTTGTGTAACACAAAAATCTATACAATAATTAATTTCGTAAATATCTCCTTTTCGGATGTGCCTAATCAGTTTTTCAACGGTGCGTAAATATTCCAATTCCGAAACATTGGGTTGAAAAGAAAGTTCAGGGAGTTCTGAGTCATCAGGAAGTTCCTTTTGCCGAATCTTATCGACAAACAATTCGGCATCGCCGGAAGTATCACAATCGGTCTGATAGCCAACAGACCAGGTATCATTAATTTTACGGATCAAAAACCGTGGTTGAAAAAAACAAAATTTTTTAAATCCCGCCCAATCCTGATTTTTGGATGACAGGAACGGTTCAAAATCATTTTTCAGATCATAAGAGAAGTACCCCAGCAAATAATCATTCAAAGATGAGGCGGAGGCAGACAATCCAGAGATATCCTTATCGAAAATATTCAGAGCTCCAAAACCTGCCAGAAACTCAAACTCATGATATTGATGTGCATGGCCATTGTAATAGGGATATTTATCCGTCAACACTGCAACATGCTCATAATCATGAACCAACCGGTAAAGTCGTTTTTCAAACCTGACCGAATACTCTCCGGGTGAAAAAGAAAACCATTTGCGCATGGGTGCAAATTTAAACGTAAAATTCTCTATTCCAAAAGACAAAAAAAGAGACCACCCAAACGAGCAGCCTCTTAAAAAGCTATGGTATCCAAAAAATTAAGTGGTATTTAGTCTTTGCAAGAAAACACCAACTACTGCCCCGAAGAAAAATCGGGGCAGGCTTTGTATTTATCACTTTCTTATCAAAGACTAAAAAAACCTTAGTTTTCTTGCTGACACTAAGATAACTCCCTATTTTTTCCCTAAATAGTTTGCAATACCCTCCTGAGTGGCTTGCAGCGCTTCATCTCCCTTGTGCCAGTTTGCCGGGCAAACTTCCCCGTTTTCTTCAAAAAATTGTAAGGCATCAACCATTCTAAGCACTTCATCGACATTACGGCCCAAGGGCATATCATTCACCACCTGGTGACGAACAACCCCTTCCTTATCAATCAGAAAGAGACCACGATAAGCCTGAGGATTGCCATTAAAAACAGCTTTACCCGTTTCATCATAATCCCATTCACCGGCCAAAACATCATAATTTTCTGAAATAGTCATAGCGCTGTCGGCCACTAAAGGAAACTTAACTCCTTTAATTCCTCCATCATTTTTTTCGGTTTGTAACCATTTCCAGTGACTAAACTGCTGATCGGTTGACGCTCCTACCACGGCAACATTACGTTTTTCAAATTCTGCCAGTTTCTCCTGCATGGCAACAATCTCTGTTGGACACACAAAAGTAAAATCGGCAGGATAAAAGAAAAACACAACATATTGTTTCCCTTCGTACTGTTTAAGCGAAAAGTTTTCTACAATTTCGCCTCCGTTCACCACTGCCGGGGCTAAAAATTCAGGTGCTTTTTTTCCTACTAATACAGACATAGTTTAAATTTTTATTTGTTTACAATTGTATTTCTCTATTATTATCTTTAACAAAGTTACAAAAGAGAAGTTTACTCCAAACTGTTTCGGTACTTTTTTACCTTTTAAAATATTTATACTATATCGACAGAACTTATAACTCAATGTTGGTGAAAATGAAACATAAAATGCAAAAATCTACCGTTTACCCAACTCAATCACTTCCAGATTCTTTATTTCTCCCTTGTCAATAGCAAACCGGACAGCAGTCCGTACCTGATGAAACCCGGATTTCCCGGCAGATCCAGGATTTATATGCAAACAATTCAAATTCTTATCGAACATTACCTTCAGAATATGGCTGTGTCCTGAAATAAACAAACCAGGGCGATACTTAAATAAGTCCTGTTTTATCCGAGGGGAGTATCTTCCCGGATAACCACCAATATGTGTCATCCAGACTTTTAGCCCTTCACATTGAAAACGTTGATGCTCAGTTGTTCGATTCCGAATATTCCAATCGTCAATATTGCCGTAAACTGCACGACACGGTTTAAAGGTTTCGAGGTCGGTAAGAACATCTTCGTTACCGATATCCCCGGCATGCCAGATTTCATCAACCCCTTTAAACAATTCAAAAAAACGTGGATCCAGAAACCCATGTGTATCAGAGAGTAAACCTATTTTTATCATTAAAAAATACTATTTAGGACTCTTTTATCTTGCTTTGTAAAAATATATCTCTATCTTTGTATTGAACAAAACAGTTAAAAATGACAAATATCTCTTTCATAGAAACGCAACACAGCATTCAACATATTGTTTCCAATATGTGTATGTGTATGTGTATGTTTTTCTATAAGGAAGAGATGACTATGTTCTAATTGCCCATAAAAATCAGAATATTACAGATACAAAGCTCTTCCATTGTGGAAGGGCTTTTTTTTTATAACTAAAAAATAATATCTATGTCAAAAGTAACATTTTCAGTTTCGGGTAAGAATGAAAGCCCGGCAAAATTCGTCGCAAAAGCCAGAAATTTCAAAATTGTAATTGATGAGCCACAAAATTTGGGAGGTACAGATGAAGGCCCCAATCCGGTGGAATATGTCCTTGCCGCTTATGCAGGATGTTTGAACGTCCTAGGACACATCGTGGCCCAGGAGCAGGGAATTGACCTGACAAGCCTTCAAATTGAACTGGAAGGGGATTTGGATCCGGACAAAATTTTTGGAAAACCAACCGATGCACGGCCTGGTTATCAGGAAATTAGAATTAAGTTAATTCCCGAAAGCACTGCAGGAACTGAAGCATTGGAAAAATGGTTAAATGAGGTGGAAGCCAGATGCCCCGTCAATGATAATCTGGTAAATCCAACTCCGGTCAAAGTGGTGGTGGACAAACAATTGTCAGTTTCTTCGAATTAACACAAATCAAAACACAAACTTTCAAACAGCTACTTTCGGACAAGAGTCCAAAAGTAGCTGTATAAAACCATTACAAAGGTCGTTTCAACTTAAACCGTAATCTGAGAATTCCGTTTTCATAAGAGTTTGAACCAAAAACAAACTCACCCACTTCAGCGGTATTCCTGACATGTTCACCAATACACGGACAGGCATCATAATCACCGATGGTCACAATTCTTATTTTTTCTTCCGAATCATCCGGAAGTTTGTTTAGATTATAATTCTGTTCGGCTTCCTTTTTTGCCAGCCAATGCTCTTCAACCGGAAGATGTCGATTCAATTGTTCATTAACCAATCTTTCAATTTCCTTTCGTTCCTCATCAGACAAAGGGCGATCAAACACATAATCACATTTAGATTTCTTTCGCTCCAAATGACTACTAAAAGCCCTTTCTATACCAAACACACGAACCATTGTCTGGTTCAGAATGTGTTCGGCTGTATGCATTTGTGGGTCATAGTTTTTCATGCTATCACCCCCGAACCTGTTAGTTCATCATCTTCGTACCATGCCGCAAATTGGCCAGCAGTAATTCCTCTCTGTGGTTCATCGAAAACAATAAACATTCCGTTCTCCCTTTTAATCAGCACACCATCCTGTAAAGGTTGACGATAACGAATCCGTACCTGCAGACGACGTGACTCCCTATCTTTCAAAGCCAGATCAGGACGAATCCAGTGAATCTCTTCATTATTAACCTTCAAAACTTTCCGGAATAATCCGGGATGTTCTTTTCCCATTCCCACGAACACCTGATTGAAATCGACATTGATGCCAACAACAAAAAGAGGCTCCTGAAAACCACCAATATCCAGTCCTTTTCGCTGGCCTATGGTATAAAAATGGGCACCGTTATGTTCACCTATTCTCTCTCCATACCGGGGATGAAAAGGAAAAGCAGCGGAAAGTTCTTCAAGTACTTCATTATCGGCCTCTTCACCAGCCTTTGTCCAATCTCGTTGAAAGAGTCCACAATCGGGGGGAATAATAAACACTCTGCCTTTTTTTGCCTCCAGTTTTTGCTGAAGAAAAACAGGTAAATCGACCTTTCCCACAAAACAAATTCCCTGAGAATCTTTTTTATGTGCCGTTATCAGTTTAAGTTCACCGGCCACTTTTCGAACCTCGGGTTTTACCATCTCTCCAATAGGAAAGAGGGCCTTAGCCAACTGCTTCTGGTTTAGCTGGCAAAGGAAGTAACTCTGGTCTTTATTTCCATCAGAACCTGCAAGCAACCGGTGCATCTCTCCGCTTTCGGTCTGAATGGTCTCTTTCCGGCAGTAGTGTCCGGTAGCTACATATTCGGCACCCAGTTCGAATGCTTTATCCATAAAAACATCAAACTTAATCTCCCTGTTGCAAAGCACATCCGGATTTGGTGTACGTCCCTTTTCATATTCCGAAAACATATAGTCCACCACCCTGGCCCGGTATTCTGTACTCAGATCCACAAAATGAAATGGAATATTCAGTTTGCGGGCTACAGCCTCTGCATCGAATTTATCATCCAGCCAGGGACAATCAGCTTCAAGCACCCCGGTGGTATCGTGCCAGTTCTTCATAAAAAGTCCAATGACTTCGTAACCCTGATCCTGCAAAACACGAGCCGCCACACTGGAATCAACTCCTCCCGAAAGACCAACTACTACACGCTTCTTTTGATTTGTCATTCATCTTTGTTTAGAACTGCAAATTTAATGGTTTTGTTCCGATTAACAGCACAAACAAGAAACGGGACCCTTTAGAAAAAGAATCCCGTTTCAACCAATTGTCAACAAACAAAAGAATTAATGGCTACACTGGTTTGCCCCCACTACCAACTTATCAGAAAGAAAATCATTGATCAGTTCTAACGGTTTTTTCTCCGGAACCCCGATAACAGGTTTTACTCCAAACTGCACAAACAAATCAACAGCTTTTTGTCCGATTCCACCAACCAATACAACATTAACTCCCTCCTGACTTAACCAATGAGGAATTACCCCGGGTTCGTGCGGTGGAGGAGGAACCTCTTTGGTTTGTTTTATCTCACCGTCAACCACATCTGCGATAAAGAAAAACTGACAATGCCCAAAATGAGCACTCAAAAGTCCGTTAACCACCGGAATTGCGATTCTTTGTTTCATATTTTACATTTAATTTCACTATTGTCCGGAATAACTATTATTTTGAAAGAAGATTGCTTCGCTCTGCTCGCAATGACTCTGTCTTAGAGGGTTTAGCAGGGTTGGTAGGGGTTAATTTTCGGCAAAGCCGAAAATTAACCCCTACCAACCCTCAATATCCTGCAAAGCCCTGTCATTGCGAATCCCGACCATTCGGGAAAGCAATCTCATTTTTTTAACCGGACACCAGTGATTTAATTTTTAATAATCAAAAAAAACAACCGGCCGAATTAAACCAAAACGCTATGGAATAAATAAAAAACGGCCGGCTGAAATCAATCATAAAGCAAGCACTGAAATTCTTTTTCAGGAATTACCGCGGCCTTTCATTCCACGACCGCGTCCACGACCACTATTTTCCAAGCCGGCCCGACGCCCTAAACCACGCCGATCTTCATCATTGGTAAATCCGGGCTTGTTACTTCCACTGCAAAAACCTTTACTTCTTCCGGTGCGGGATCCTTTTCCCACGGGTCCGGTTTTATCTCCTCCTGGCATACTTTGTTTTTTTTAATGGTTAATTACTATCTGCATACAAAGTGAACAAATGTTCACTTAAAAAGCAAATTTTTTTGAAGTTTTATTCAAAAGAATGTATAAATTCGGGAAAAGAAAGCCTGGTGACTTTATTTTTTTCATTCAAAGCGGTCATTACAAAAAGAGCTTTTGCAGCAAGATGACGCTCTGAAGAATAAAGAGGTTCACTGAAAATCCGGACCTCCACTTCGAGTTTTACAGAACCAGCATTTTTTACATTGGCCACCACTTCTGCAATTGAATTCTCGTTTACCGGACAAATAAATTCAAGATTCTCAACTTTCGCTGTAAACATACGCTGTCTGGTAGCGCGTGTAGCGCAAATAAAAGCTACTTCATCCATCCACTTCATGAGTTCTCCGCCAAAAAGAGTTTCATTCGCATTGAGTGTGCCCGGAAACACAACCTTTGATTGTCGTGTTTCGGCACCCTGAAAAAATTCCTGATGTGACATAAAACCAAATTTACACTGCAAAAATAATCAAAAAAACCGAACCCACGAACAATAGTTCACTACCATGGCAATAGGATTCACTGAATTTACATATATTTGCAAAACAAAAAAAGACGAATGCCAAATCAACGACGCAACAGAAAAATTCAGTCACCTCCTCTCATGGACGGTTTTAAGCCCTATGGGGTAAGAATGAAGAATCTTGAAAAAGTAATATTGCTTTTTGAGGAATATGAAGCCATCCGCTTAATTGACCATGAAGATTTAAATCAGGAAGAGGCGGCTGCGAAAATGGATGTTTCCAGACCTACATTTACGCGCATATACAAAAAGGCCCGCAAAACCGTGGCCAAGGCCCTGGTAGAAGGCAAAGCATTGCTGATTGAAGGCGGTACCTATACATCAGAAAACTATTGGGTGCGTTGCGCAAAATGCTCCAAACTGACCACAGCTCCAAATCCGGTGAATAGTTGTCCCGACTGCCATTCCAAACAGCTGACAGACATCCACCATCCGGAATAAAAAAACCGGCCTCAGGTGAAGCCGGTTTTTTATTTTATAAAATACAATCTCTACTTCTTCTTTTCCCAGAGAGCTTCCATATCTTCCAAAGTTCTTCCTTTGGTTTCGGGAACAAACTTCCATACAAAAAGAAGCGATAATACACTCATAATACCATAAAAACTATAAGTCATTGCACCGCTGAATTCCATCATAGCCGGGTAGGTTGATGAAATCAGGTAGTTTGCAGACCATTGAGCTGCAACAGCAATTGCTACTGCTTTACCCCGAATTTTGTTGGGGAATATTTCTGAAATCAAAACCCAGGTTATAGGTCCCCACGACATCATAAATGAAGCAGTATAAACAATCATAAACACCAGGGTGCTGATACCAATTACATCAAAATAGGCAAGTCCTGCAATGGCAAACATACCAATAGCCATTCCGGAGGAACCCACGATCAAAAGAGGTTTACGACCCCATTTATCAACCGTAAAAATAGCAATTACTGTAAACACTACATTCACAAGCCCCATTATTACTGTCTGCATCATGGAAGCATCCTTTTCGGCTCCCATACTTTCAAAAATCCGTGGAGCATAATACAATGCGACATTGATACCTACAAACTGTTGAAATATGGAAAGTAATATTCCCACAAATATCACCGTACGCCCAAAAGATAAAAGTTTGCCTGAATGATGCTCCACACTGTTTTTAATATCCTTCATAATGGAAAGAGCCATCTCTTTGCCGTTGATGCGATTAAGGATGCGAAAAGCTTTCTCGTCCTGATGTTGCAACGCCAGATATCTGGGAGTTTCCGGAACCAGAAACAACAACAAGCCAAACAAAGCGGCAGGAACAGTTTCTGAAAGAAACATTCTTCTCCAGCCTACCTCATCGATCCATTCCAATGACTGTCCATGCGCAATGCCCCAGTTTACAAAATAAACCACAAGCATTCCAAAAATAATGGCAAACTGGTTTAGAGACACAAGGGTTCCACGAATTTTGGCGGGAGCAACTTCACCAATGTACATGGGACTAACAGCAGAAGCGAGACCGACTCCAACACCTCCAATGACACGATAAATATTAAACATCACCAATAATCCAATTGTTGGTTCTCCGGCTTTAAAAAACAAAAATTCAGGATAACCGGATCCAAGGGCTGACAAGAAAAACAGAATGGCAGCCAACTGAAGTGATTTTTTCCGACCAAAAGCAGAAGCAAGCACACCGGAAATAAGTCCTCCTATAATACAACCAATCAATGCACTTGAAGTGGTAATTCCATGAACCAGCGTACTTAACCCCTGACTTTCGATCAGATAAGCTTGCACCGACTTTTCGGCACCTGAAATAACAGCTGTGTCATAACCAAAAAGCAATCCTCCCAGCGTCGCTACCAAGGTAATGGCTATGACATAAAACTTATTTTGTCCTTCCATGAAAATATTTTTTTACACTTAGTTTATAAAATACACTACGAAACTACAATAATTTTCAATAACTAAACAATCTTAACAATTAATCTCACGGCAAAAAAGAAGCGACAACTGCAAAAAACAGTGTCGCCTCCCGTTATTAAAGAAAAGTCTGCGGCATGTTTTAGATGTACAGGTTGATCAGCTGTTCGTAAAGCTCCTGCTTACCACTTGTCATTGCAGGCTCGCCTGCTTCAAGTGCAATCTTACGCAGGTCTTCCAGAGTCAACTTGCCATTTTCAAATTCTGCTCCTTTACCACTATCATAAGAAGAGTATCGCGTTGCACGCATCTTTTTGTAATCAGAGTCAGACAAAATTTTGTCAGCTGATTTCAAAGCGCGGGCAAACACATCCATAGCAGCGATATGAGCAATAAAGAGGTCTTCACGGTCGGTTGAGTTACGACGAAGCTTGGCATCAAAGTTTACACCACCTGTTGGGAAACCACCTGTCTCCAGAATCACAAGCATAGCCTCGATGGTCTCATAAATATTAATGGGAAACTGGTCGGTATCCCAACCGTTCTGATAGTCACCACGGTTGGCATCAATACTTCCGAGCATTCCGGCGTTGGCAGCCATCTGCAACTCATGTTGGAATGTATGCTGAGCCAGAGTAGCATGGTTCACCTCAATATTCAGTTTGAAATCTTTGTCCAGACCGTACTGACGAAGGAAACCAATTACAGTTTCTGAATCAAAATCGTATTGGTGCTTAGTTGGCTCCATAGGCTTAGGCTCAATAAGGAATGTTCCTTTGAAACCATTCTTACGGCCATAATCACGAGCCAGCGTCAACAATTGAGCCAGATGGTCTTTTTCACGCTTGGTATCGGTATTCAGCAAAGACATATAACCTTCGCGTCCTCCCCAGAATACATAGTTTTCACCACCAAGAGCGATGGTTGCATCAATGGCATTCTTAATCTGAGTTCCGGCATGAGCCAATACATCAAAATCAGGATTGGTTCCGGCACCATTCATATAACGAGGATTGCTGAATACGTTGGCAGTACCCCACAACAACTTAATACCGGAAGCTTTTTGCTTCTCTTTTGCATATTCAATCATCGTCTGAAGGCGTTTTTCAATATCACCAACAGCACCATCTTCAACCACATCGATATCGTGAAAACACCAAAAAGGCATACCCAGTTTTGTCATGAATTCAAAAGCTGCATCCATACGGTTCTTATTGCGCTCGTCAACGCTGGAAGAAGCATCCCAGGGAAATACGGTTGTACCACCACCAAACGGGTCGCCACCGTCACCGGTCATTGAGTGCCAGTAAGAAAGTGCAAAACGAAAATGCTCTTTCATTGTTTTTCCGGCAACTACCTCTTCATCGTTGTACCATTTGAAAGCCAAAGGATTCTTTGAATCTTTACCTTCAAATTTTATTTTCCCTATCCCGGGAAAGTACTCTTGTTTTCCAATTAATACATCCATTGTGTTTTATTTTAATAGTTTATTCAAATGTTGTTTCCAATCTTCGTAATGTTCTTTAATTGTTTCTTTATCCGAGTCGGGTGTAATAACCTCCAGACGGGTGAGATTATCAAATGCTTCTTTAGGGCTGCTCCAGATGCCAGTGCCTACAGCAGCACCACGGGCAGCACCAAGCGAGCCGTCAGTATCGTACAACTCAATCGTGGCATCGGCCAGGTTAGAGAGAGTCTGACGGAACAGCGGACTCAGGAACATATTGGCTTTACCGGCGCGAATAACCTTCGTATCCACACCCATGGTGGCCATAATGTCCATACCATACTTAAAAGAAAAAGCAATTCCTTCCTGTCCGGCCCTCAACAAGTGAGGTTGTTTATGAATATTGAAGTTCAATCCTTTAAGCACAGCACCGGGGTTTACATCTTCCAATACTCTTTCAGCACCGTTTCCGAAAGGGAAGAAACGCAAGCCTTCAGCCCCCACAGGTGCTTGCATGGCTACTTCATTAATCTCCGGATAATCCAGTTCTTTTGCGGTATTCTGTCGCAACCAGGCATTCAAAATTCCTGTTCCGTTGATACACAAGAGTATTCCCAAACGTCTTTGTTGCGCAGTATGATTAACATGTGCAAAAGTATTCACCCGGGATTTGGGATCGGGAGCCAACTGATCGCTAACGCCGTAAACCACTCCTGATGTTCCGGCAGTAGCAGCCACTTCACCGGGCTCCAGTACATTAAGCGAAAAAGCATTGTTGGGTTGGTCTCCAGCTCTGTATGAAACAGGAATACCCTCAGGCAGTCCCAATTCCGAAGCAACATCAGCCATCAACGTTCCCTGAGGGGCAAACGTTCCCACCTGTTCTGGAATTAATTCCTCAGAAAAACCAAAATACTCCAGCAATTCTTTAGAAATGTTATCGGTCTGAAAATCAACAAATATTCCTTCAGACAAACCCGAAAGCGTAGTATTCTTCTCGCCGGTAAGACGATAGGCAATATAATCACCCGGAAGCATAATCTTATCAATTCGCTTGTAAACTGAAGGCTCATTTTCTTTAACCCACTTTAGTTTAGCAGCAGTAAAATTACCCGGCGAATTGAGTAAGTGGTTCAAAGACCAATCTTCTCCAAGCGTTTTAAATGCTTCACGACCATAAGAAACCGCTCGGCTGTCGCACCATATTATGGAAGGTCTGACCACATTTCCATCTTTATCAAGAGCTACCAGACCATGCATTTGGTAAGTAATTCCAATGGCTTTAATGTCAGAAACATTAACCTTTGCGGTATTTAAAACTTCACTGAGGGCGTTTTTAATATTTTCCCACCAATCTTCAGGAGCCTGCTCTGCCCATTCCGGCTGTGGAACGGAAATAGTCATTTCTGTTTTTGGATAAAAAGCAGATGCAGCACTCGTTCCTTTTTCAATATCCAGAAGACTTACCTTTACTGAGGAGCTTCCTATATCAAAACCAAGTGTGTACTTCATTTTACTCTGTTCTGTTCTGGTTAGATACTAAAATTATATTCTTCGATCTCAAAATTCAATCCGGTATTACTACAAGGATTCTCTGATACGCAATGTTGTAGGAATACAAAGTCTCATCGGTTCATCATTGGCAACAAACTCCGCAGCTTTCATACCCATTTCGGCAAAATTGGTAGATAAAACAGTAATCCCTTTATAGATAAATTTCTTCATCGGAGTTTCATTGTAAGAAACAAAACCAACATCCTGCCCCGGCTCGAGATTTTTCTCGCGTGTTTGTTCCAAAAATCTGCCCAAAATCCGGTCACTTACACTAATATAAGCAACGCCCTTCTTAATATCAAATAATTCACTGTTTTTTAGAACATCATACCTGATATGGTGTTTCTTACAAAACTTTATAAAATAAGTCACCGATTCGTAGGGGTGATTGGTGTATTCGGGATAGACGAACTGGAAATGATTATATTTCTTCATCAAATGCAATGCCTTTTCCAATTCTTCAAAAAGAGGCCGGCCAAAATCCTGATAAAGAACATTATTATCTTCTGATGAAAAAATATTCCAGTCTATCAGCAGCAGTTTTTCAGAAGGAATCAGCCCAAGAGTATCTTCCATCGAAGGATCATCAAAAGGCATTACCACATATTTGGCGTATTTGCCAATGCTTTCCTCTATCTGCTTTTTAAAAACATCGGGTTTATAATGGTGAAAATGAACATCAGCAATGACATTTTTTGGCAAATTCTTGAAAAATGAATCATAAAGCACTTCTTTATATGCTTTGAAAGTATCCAAAAACAAGAAAACCCTTCTAATCTCTTTTGCAATAAAATATCCCTTGTTGGGAACACTCTCAATAACACCCTGTTCCTTTAATAAGGAATAAGCCTTAAAAACAGTGTCTCTGGAAAGATTATACTCCTTGCAAACCTGATTTACTGAAGGCAAATGATCGCCTATACTAAGCTTTTTTTCTGATATCGCATTGTTAACAGATTCCACCAATTGACGGAATTTCGGAACATCTGAAGTGCTATCAATCAGATACTTAAACTCGATATTTTTGTTATTTTCAGCCATTCTGTTCTGGTATGTAAACAGTGCAAATATAGTTTTTTTATATGAACGACAATAAAATGTTTATTAAAAAAAAAACATCACTTTAAAGACCAAAACATAAATAACTCAAATAGTGAAACTTAATAATAATATTTTTTTATGATCATCCGATTTAACTTTTACTCTCCGGGGTTAAAATTCATTAATTAAAAACAATACAGAGTAATAAAACAAATAAAGAGACTACATTTGCATCCATAAATGGAAGAGAAGCGCCAAAGGCACCAACTTTCAACAGGAGTTTTGTCATTTCAAAATTACCTTAGCCGGTAAAAAAAACAGGAATACCAAAAACCTGCAATTGAGATTTCAAAACGACAGAAACCGGACAATGTGATTTTATAATCTGACCGTCCGGATAATTTAATACTTCACGTCAATTCAACCAAAAAAAGATGGGCAGGTTGTGAAAGCGTGAAACTCATTACTGGGAACACGTTTCTTTTTTGGTTGTACGCATTTCTGCAAATTCTATCAAAGAAACATTTTTGGATTTTAAAGGTCACATTAGGATTACCTAATGGACAAGGATATACCTGAATTCCATTTTACCACAGGTATGATGGAGTTTATTATGTCATTTTCCAGCAAGACAACTATTTCGTGTCCATCTTATAAAATGTGTATCACTGAAAAGTGATCTCTAAATTTTTTTTATGATTACATTCAAAGAAACCGGGTTGAAGCCCGAACTTTTAAAATCCCTGGAAGCCATGGGATTTGAAACACCTACCCCTATTCAGGCAGAAACGATTCCTTATATTCTGGAATCGACCAATGACCTGATTGCCCTGGCACAGACAGGCACAGGAAAAACAGCAGCTTTCGGACTTCCTGTTCTCAACAATATAGAGACCAATAAAAAAGAAATTCAAAGTATTGTTCTTTGTCCCACCCGGGAATTGTGTCTTCAGATAACCGGTGACCTCAACCGATTTAGCACCAACTCTGACATTACCATTGTTCCGGTTTATGGAGGAGAACCCATTTACCGTCAACTTGGAGCACTCAGGAAAGGCTGCCACATGGTAGTTGGAACACCAGGACGGGTTAATGACCTCATCAACAGGCAGAAGCTGGATCTTTCATCAGTCAGATACCTCATTCTGGATGAGGCAGATGAAATGCTGAAAATGGGATTTAAAGATGAGATGGATGCCATTCTTGCACAAACTCCTGCCATGAAGCAGACATTGCTGTTCTCGGCCACCATGCCTCCCGACATTGCTTCTATGACAGGCAGATATATGAACACGCCTCACAAAATAAGCGTTACGAGCCAAAATAAGGTAGCCGAAAATATTGACCACAAATATATGGTCACCTCTCCTCCTACCCTCTATCCCGCATTGCGCCGTTTCGCAGATATGCACCCCGACATTTACAGTATTGTATTTTGTCGCACACGTCAGGAAACAAAAGACATTGCCGACAAATTAATTGCAGACGGCTACAACGCGGACTCACTGCATGGAGACTTGTCGCAAGGGCAAAGAGATCTGGTAATGGGCCGATTCCGTAAGAAACACCTTCAAATACTTGTGGCAACAGACGTTGCTGCACGGGGACTGGATGTTACTGAATTGACACATGTAATACATTATCACTTGCCGGACGATCCGGAGAATTACCTACACCGCAGCGGAAGAACAGGTCGGGCAGGGAAATCAGGCACATCAATGGCCATCATCACTCCCGGAGAACAACGAAAAATTAAAATGCTTGAAAAGCAAATAAGAAACACTTTTACCCGTGAGATGATTCCACAGGGAAAAGATGTTTTCACTCGTCGTTTGTCCAATTACCTGGATGTTGTTGCCGAATTCGACGAAAAAATGTTTCCCGCCTCTGAATTTGAAGAAGTAATCAATGAAAAGCTGGGACACCTGAGTAAAGAAGATCTGATTAAACGGTTTATGTCTAAAGAATTCGGACGTATTTACCAGGAGTACAAAAATTCTACCGACCTTAATTCCACAATCAGCGCATCAGCGAATAAAGGAAGAGCACCCAAAAAAGCAGGTACAGGAAGAAGAGGCAACAGCCGACTCTCAAGATTTTCAATTAACCTGGGCGAGAAAAACAATCTCCGTCCCGATCTGTTGATCAACATCATCAATCGTCACACACCTGAATACAAAATACGTATCGGGAAAATTGACATTCAAAACAAACACACAGTTTTTGAAGCTGATGGTACGTATGAGAAAGAATTAATCAAAGCATTTCGAAAAGCAAGGTACAAAGGAAACAACCTCACAGTTCAAACTTTTCGTTAAGCCAACAGAATCATAGAATAAAAACCGTGGTATTTAATCAAAAAATACCACGGTTTTTCTTTGTGCCATTACCGGAACTATCGTAACACAAGACTTTCCGGTTCATATTATCGGCTTTCGTCCGTGTGGATTTCTGAATCCACACTGTTATTCCCGGTTCATGTCCTTCGGGCAAAACAAAAAAGAGGGCCACTCACAATAACTGTGAGCAGCCCTCAATTAACCAAACCTAACCCTAAACTATGAGAAAACTTTATTAAATAGTCTTTGCAAGAAAACACCAACTACTGCGTTATTCTCGTTTTTGAATCAGTTATTTACGAAGAGTAAACTCCTTGGATTCAAAAACTTCGAAAGCCCCCGAAAAAAAATCGGGGCAGGCT
>Ga0163225_100097_pt1 | contig 27456 bp, 28 predicted proteins | sample MSEWel2016_04_06_2_FD_113145 | JGI IMG/M metagenome (GOLD analysis project Ga0163225, IMG submission 113145) | Subsurface microbial communities from deep shales in West Virginia, USA - MSEEL Well Study Marcellus 5H_2016_04_06 ... | reverse complement strand
TTGAATCCAAGGAGTCCCGATTGTGCTTTTTGTTGGTTTTTAGGATAAAAACCTTACAAAAGCCACTTCGGAATAACTGATTCAAAAACGAGAATAACAGTTTACCCCGATTTTTCTTCGGGGAAGTAGTTGGTGTTTTCTTGCAAAGACTAATTAATTATGAGTGTAGTATAAAAAGGTATATTTTTGCCAAAATCAAGACTTTGAAAATTTTTGTACCGGAGTTAACCTATTGTTAATGAGGATTCAAAAATTTTCATTAACGAAGAGTTTGGCAATAAAGATGCTTTTTATACTGGGATCAATTATATAAAAATAAGTATGGAACTAGGTATAGGCATGTTTGGAGACCTCACATTGGCTGGGGAAAACAATAAATTTCAATCACCCAAAAAGCGTTTAAGTGAAATGCAGGAACAGGTAAAACTGGCCGAAGAGGCCGGTTTGAACAGTTTCGTTCTGGGTGAACATCATCGACCGGATTACGCAGTATCCTCAACCGAAATTGTTTTGGCAGCTTTGGCATCTGTCACGAAAAAAATTAAACTGGCAAGTGGTGTTACCGTGCTTAGTTCTGCCGACCCCGTTAAAGTTTATCAGGACTATGTGACACTTGATTTAATTTCGAACAATCGGGCCGAAATAATTGCCGGACGTGGCAGTTTTACAGAATCATTTCCGCTTTTCGGATATGATTTAAAGGATTACAATGAACTCTATGAAGAAAAGCTCGATTTATTGCTTAAACTCAATAATGAAGAAACCATCACCTGGCAGGGAAAATTCAGACCTTCCCTAAATGAACAAACCATCTATCCCCGACCGGAAAGAAAACTCCCGGTGTGGATTGCGGTGGGTGGAACTCCCCAATCTGTTGAACGCGCAGCCCGACTGGGGTTACCCATTATGTTTGCCATCATAGGCGGAATGCCCCGGCAATTTAAGCCGCTGGTGGAGTTTTACAAAGAACAATATAAAGCACATGGTCATGACATCAATAAAATGCAAATAGGCGTACATTCTCACACATTTGTTTGTGATTCGGTTGATGATTTGCTTAAAAACTACTATCCCGGTTATGCCGCTCAAATGGACCGGATCGGAGAATCCAGAGGTTGGCTGCCTTATTCCAAACAACAGTTTTTGCACGGTTTAAGACCGGATGGCGCACTATATATGGGCGACCCATCAAAAGTGACCGACAAAATTCTTGAAACCATTGAAATGTTTGGTCTCACCAGATACATCGCACATGTGGATGTAGGAGGCCCCACCCATAAACAGCTGATGAAGACCATCGAAATGTTCGGAGAAAAAGTTGTTCCTAAAATAACCAATCCCTATCCACAAAAAAAAAGCAATAATGCAGTCAAGAAAAATCATGAATAGGAAGGTTGCAGTTAAGAAACTCAAAAAATTATCTAATTTTATACCGGTTTAATTCCGTCGATGGCATCCACATGAATGGTAACCTCAATAGCATATTCCTTTTCTATTCGTAATTCATATTCACTGGCTATTTCATGAGCTTCAGAGAGGCTGTATGTTCCCGGAAGGCTGATGTGAAAAACCAACTCAGAGTGATGTCCGTAATGATGCATCTTAAAACTATGAGGATCCAGAAAAACATTACCTTTGATACCTTCCCCAAGTTTCACTATTTTCTCTTCCATTTCCGATTCAATATTTTCACCAAGCAAAATACTGATGGTTTCTTTCATAATGGTATAGGTAGTATAGAAAATCATCAACGAAACAAAAACGCCCAATACACTATCGGCCCACCAAAATCGGCCACCCACAAAAATACCCACTAAAATAACGATGCTTGATATGGCATCCGAACGGTGATGCCAACCGTCGGCTTTTAAAGAATTGGATTTTATTTTCTTTCCTATTACAATAGAATATTGCGCCATTGCTTCCTTAATAACCACAGAAGCTACAGTTACCCAGATAGCAATCGGGCCATAGTTAAATACCGCTCTTTCCCGGAATTTCAGTACAGATTCGCCCAGAAAGTTAAAACCCACAATGGCCAATAAAATTCCTACCACCAAAGAAGAGATTAATTCGGCCCGACCATGACCAAAGGGGTGTTTTCTATCGGCCGGAATATTAGAAACTTTCAATCCCAGCAATACTGCCAATGAAGAGACAGAATCGGAAAGCGTGTGCCATGCATCAGCCAATAAGGCCACCGAATTGGAAACAATTCCCGCCCAGTATTTTATCCCAAACAAGGCAATATTAAGAAAAATGGACAGCCAGGTGGCTGTTATCCCGGTTTTTGCTTTTTCCATGTTGTATCAATTAATTTTTTCAGTATCCACAGGGAACCCTCTGCTTTTCCAATCTTTATATCCCGCCTCTAAATTATATATTTTTTCAAACCCCTCTTTCTTTAATAATATCATTACCGTTTTGGAACGTTGGCCATATTCACAATAGACAAGTATAGGAATACCCGAATCATAATTTTGGATTAGTTCCATCAAAACTTTCTTTTCTCCTGCATACAAAGCACCCGTAATACGCTCTTCCGAATATTCGTCAAAGGACCGTACATCCAAAACAACTACCTGCTCCGCGCTGTCCTGAATGACAAAAAAATCATGAGCCGACAAATTTTCCTGAGAAAAAACGGTCGAACTAATCAGGAAAAAAAAGACAAAAATTTTCATCCTCAAATTTCAAATAAATCTTCGATAATACCATCAATTAAAAACCATCCCTTGCGTGTTCCGAATACCCTTGTCTCCTTCAGTTGCAAAAATCCCCGGTCCAACCATTTTTGAATATGAGTGTCAAAACCCGGCATTAAATCCGGATGATTATCTTTCAATTCACTTATATCAATTCCGTTTTTTGTACGCAAACCAAGCATTAAACGTTCATTAAAACGGTCTTTTTCGGTCAATATTTCCTGTGAAACCCCATTTCGGAACCCAAATTCGATATATTGATTCAAATCAGACTTATTCCAATAACGCCGCATTCCGTCGAAAGAATGTGCCCCCGGCCCTGAACCCAGATAAGATTTTCCAGTCCAGTAAGAGGTGTTGTGACGGGAATAAAGCCCATCCCTGCAGAAATTTGAGATTTCATAATGGTCAAATCCCATTTTTTCTGCCTCATCGTGCAGCAACCAAAACAACCGCTCGCTCTGCTCCTCCTCTATTTCGAATAGTTTTCTTTGTTTTTTATCACGTCCAAACCGCGTTCCCGGCTCAATCGTCAGATGATAAGCTGAAAGATGCTTCAACGGATAATCATTCAAAATCATCAAATTCTGTAAAAATTTATCCTCTTCAGACCAGGGCAAACCATAAATTAAATCAATTCCAACGTTTTTAAACCCTGCATTAAAAGTATAATCAATTACTTTCCTGCTTTGAACAGCGTCGTGCCGTCGTCCCATTTTTGTTAAATCCTCATCAAAGAAACTTTGAATTCCAAGACTAATTCTATTAAACCCAATTCCCCTCAACCCTGAAAGATATTCCGGATTCAAATCATCCGGATTGGCTTCGATGGTAATTTCAGCAAAATCAATTAATGAATAATTTTTCCTGATGACATTTAAAATCTCCTCCAACTTTTCGATTGCTATTAAACTGGGTGTGCCCCCACCAAAATAAACAGATTCGACAACATCATCGGTTAAAGAAAAAAAATCTCGTCGTTCACTTAATTCATTTAAAAGCTGGCCCAAAAATTGATTTCTATATTCAAGCTTTGTACTTTTAAAAAAATCACAATAAAAACATTGAGATTTACAAAATGGAATATGTATATAAATCCCCGCCATAAAAACTTTATTATATTCGCTAAAAATAACCTCAAAGCCGCGCCATTGCTGAAAATGTTCCACGTGAAACATTTAAAACCAACAGGTTATCAACAAAAACTAACCAGTTATCAACAAAATTATCAACATGAACAAATTAAGCCAACTACTTATTAATTATAAGCTTACACTAATAACCGCAGGAATTATTTTCTTTTTAAGCTTATCCACTTCCGAAAATATTAACAAAGTCTGGTTTTTGAATTTTAAATTTTCCGACAAACTGGCCCATTTGGGAATGTACGGTTTTCTAACTCTTGTTTATCTGATAGAACGAACTGCTTTCTTGAGAAGTTCGCAAGCAACCAGAAAAACACGTTGGTTTTATGTCTGGTGGATTATTTTAATAGGTGCCGGGATAGAGTTTTTACAGCCCGTTATTGTAGGCCGTGATAAAGATTTTTGGGATTTCATCGCCAATACCATCGGAATATTGGTGGGCTATCTCTTATTCTATTACATCAAAAAGTATTACAATTTCAACAAAACCCCCTCATCATAACCCATACGATCTATGATTCCCCCAATGGTTTCGCTGCTGAAATAATCAACTACTTCTTTCCGCACTTTACTATACCTGTCGTGAACAGGACAGCGTTCGGCCTTCCCACTGGAACTTTGACACAACCCTGTTCCTATCAGACATGATTCAAATACAGACGGACCATCGATAATTTTCACAATTTCAAGTAAAGTAATATCCTTAGCTTCTTTAGCCAAAAAAAATCCTCCTGTTGGCCCTTTAAAACTATTTAACAACCCTTTACGCACAAAAATCTGGAGTATTTTACTCAAAAATTGCATGGGAATTCCCAGCTCGGAAGCAATAACTCTGGCATTTGCCCGATTTTCTTCACTTCCTTTTAAGCCAATAAAAATGATCGCCCGTACGGCATATTTACATGTTGTTGACAGCATAATATTGATAAAAAGGTTTCTATTTTTTCTTAATTTTCCATTGTTTACTGAACGACTGACTACTAAAACCTGGAAATTTCCTGTTGCTTCCGACCAAAGAAACAACACCGGTAATTTTTGACACAAAATTTTTAAAGTTCCCTCCTCCACTTTCCATCTTCCACCGGGAAGTTAAGCCTTGCTCCATCAATTTCATCATCATACTTTCCGTTTTTGCCCTCATTTTTTCACCAACAGCATCTAACCTGTTTTTAAGCAGCAAAGCAGGTAAGGGAATTTTCACCGGACATACTTCGGCACATCGTCCACACAATGAACTGGCAAAACTTAAATGCTGATACTCTTTGAGTCCCCTCAAATGAGGAGTAATAACCGAACCTATTGGCCCGCTGTAAACAGAATTATAGGTATATCCTCCCACATTTTTATAGATAGGACACGCATTCAAACAAGCCCCGCATCTTATACATGCCAAAGCTTCTGATTGTTCGGGCAATTATAAAGATTGCTGCGCCCATTGTCCAGTAAAATAATAACCATCCGTTCAGGGCCATCTGGTTCAGTATCTTTAACAGGACCGAAAACAACCGAATTGTAAACCGTTACTTTTTGTCCGGTTCCATGGGCAGATAATAATGGCCACATTAAATCAAGATCGTGCACCGACTGCAAAATCTTTTCAATACCTGCCAATACAATATGCACTTTAGGAAAAGAATAAGACATAAACCCGTTGCCTTCATTTTCGGTAAGTGCAATAGCTCCTTCCTTAGCCAATAAAAAGTTAGCTCCAGTAATTCCCACTTTGGCGGTTCTGAAAGCCTTGCGTAATTTTTGTCTCACAAAAGCAGTCATCTCTTCAGGTGAAGCATCAATAGATGTTGAAAACTTTTCATGGAAAAGAGCTGCTACATCCTTTTTCGATTTATGCATGGCCGGAGTTACAATATGATAAGGTTTTTCGCCGGCAACCTGCACTATAAATTCACCCAAATCGGTTTCAATCGAATCAATCCCGGCTTCTTCCAGCTTTTCATTAAGCTCCACCTCTTCAGTGGTCATGGATTTGCTCTTTACAACGGTGGAGACATCCGTTTCTTTAATTATTTTAAGAATAATATCACCGACTTCATCACCATCTTGTGCCCAAAACACCTCACTCCCATTTGCAATGGCATTTTTCTCAAATTCTTCCAGAAAATCTGGTAAATCAGCCAAAACCTTTCTTTTAACACCGGCAGCTTTATTTCTGGCAAGTTCTAAATCCTTATAGCTGGCTTTTCCTTTTTCGAAAGCAGCATCGTATCTGGAAATATTGAAGCGGATGGTAGCTCTGTGTTTATAATCAAAGGCTACACATTGAGCTTCTTTTAAAAATAATTTCTCTTTCTTTCCCGACATCAAATACCTTATTTGTGCTGATTTTTAGCAATAAAGAAGCGTCTTTATTGCCAATAGTCCGTTAAACTTTTGCAATACGCTGTAAGCCATTATTTGCACTCAAAGGTATTTGTTTGTTAAAATTCAGTATATCAATATTTTACGAAGCATCTTACATCTTATGTCTAAAAATCTAACGATCTATTGTATTGCAATACTCAGTTATTTCGAAGTTTAAGGATTGCAGATATCTGATTAAAAACTATGTATAATTCGACCTTAATATTATTCAACTATCTGATATTAATAATTTTGCGCCATTACGTCTCTGTGTTTCGGCTTTTTTATAACCAACTACAGTAATTTAAAAAAATTTTATTTAAGCGGAATTTTTTCCACTCTACGCTGATGTCTTCCACCTTCAAAACCAGTGGTAAAGAAAGCATTAATAATTTTCATCGCTTCCTGTTGCTTTAGAAAACGACCAGGCAATGCACAAATATTGGCATCATTATGCAATCGGGCCAGGTAAGCTATTTCTGTATTCCAGCAAACAGCGGAACGAATCTTCTGGTGTTTATTAACAGTCATATTAATGCCGTTTCCGCTTCCGCAGATGGCAATTCCAACCTCACATTCTCCCTCTTCAACAGCATTTGCAAGGGGGTGCGCATAATCAGGATAATCAGTGCTGTCATCAGAATCAGTTCCAAAATCAACCACCTCAATTCCTAATTTCAACAATTCCCCTTTCAAAAACGTTTTAAGGTTATACCCTGCATGGTCTGAACCTATACCTATTTTATTGAAAAGCATATCTTTTTTGTTTTCAAAGATAATAAATTCCTGCGCTTTTACCTTCTTTAATAACCTGTTGATAATTCGTTAATATTTAAGCAAAACTAATGAAAACATTTTATAGGAAATATCGTAATTTTTTTCATACCTCCACAATAAACCCTTCACCAAAAAAGAAAACTGTTTCTTCTTATTTACTTTTTCACAGTTTTCACCGATATAATAAACAGCTGCCTCCGATTAATTATTAAATTTGTACTTTGTTAACCGTTGTTGATAACAACAACTATATATTTGAACTTTAAATTTTTAAGTGGTCTTATAAGCCGTTGATAAAAGAACCTCAAAATGTTCATTTCAATACCAAACAACCAAATTGAATTCTTTTTTTAAACACTATCAACAGCCTTATAACATCACCATATTATTTTATAAACTTTTATAATAATGAATATACATAGTGAATGGTTGAAAAAAGGTTTTGTTGATGAAACAATTCCTGCAGGCGTAGATTTGATAGAAGCTGTTAAAAAGTTAAAAAAGGAGAAGAATGCACTGCTGATGGCTCATTATTATCAGAAAAATGAAATTCAGGATATCGCTGATTTTGTTGGAGATAGTCTTGCACTTGCCTGGGAAGCTTCGAAAACCAATGCAGATATTATTTTATTGTCGGGTGTATTGTTTATGGGTGAAACGGCCAAAATATTATCACCTGAAAAAAAGGTGCTTATCCCTGATTTTAATGCTGGTTGCTCCCTGGCCGACAGCTGTCCTGCAGATGCTTTTGAGGATTTTATTAAACAATACCCTGGGCATACAGTGATTACCTACGTAAATACTACTGCTGATGTTAAAGCTTTGTCAGATATAGTGGTTACATCGACCAATGCCGTTAAAATTATCAACAGCATTCCACAAGATCAGAAAATTATTTTTGGTCCCGATCGAAATCTTGGAAATTATCTACAAAGTATTTCTGGAAGAGATATGGTTATTTGGGATGGTGCCTGCCATGTTCATGAAAAATTTTCGGTTGAGAAAATTTTTCAATTGAAAAAGGAATTTCCTGATGCAGAGGTTATTGCTCATCCTGAATGTAAAAAGCCAGTACTTACAATTTCAGATTTTATTGGTAGCACTGCCAGTTTGTTGAAATACACGCAATCTTCCAATTGTAATGAGTTTATTGTGGCCACAGAATCAGGAATTCTTCATCAAATGCAATTGGCTTCCAAAAATAAAACTTTTATACCTGCTCCTCCTTCCGATTCTACCTGTGGATGCAATGATTGCGAATTTATGCGATTAAATACACTGAAAAAGATCTATTTGACTTTAAAACATGAATATCCTGAAGTGAATGTTGATGAAAGTATCCGTGTAAAAGCTATAAAACCCATTGAACGAATGTTTCAACTGTCAGGAGATTTGTTGAAGAAATAGATGAGCCCAGTCTAAAAAGCATCTTTATTGCCAAACTCTTCGTTATTGAAAATTTTTGAATCCTCATTAACAACAGGTTAACTTCGGTACAAAAATTTTCAAAGCCTTGATTTTGACAAAAATATACCTTTTTATACTACACTCATAGATTTATTTGGTCTTTGCAAGAAAACGCCAACTACTGCTCCAAAGAAAAATCGGGGCAGTAGTTGTATTTGGCACTTTCTTATCAAAGACTTCAAATTTCTTAGTTTTCCCTTTTTTGTTTGTCTTTTGATGATTTTTGTTTGTTTTTTTATCGTATTAAATTTTTTACCTTTATCCTTTGTATTTTGGTATGTTTTCTTCATAAAATTTCATTATTAGGGGGTTAATTGCCTGGATTATTAAATGAATAACAAAGTGAGATATTATTTCTTAAAGAGAAATGTATAAAGGAGTTTTACATGAAAGGGATTTCATTGTTGCTTGTTGAAGATAATGTTTTAAATCAGAAACTTATATTTCTTACTCTTTCGAAATATGGTTTTAATATTGATGTTGCCAATAATGGAAAGGAAGCCCTAGATAAACTTGAAAATAAAAATTATGATATAATACTGATGGATTTAATGATGCCTGTGATGGATGGTCTGGAAGCCACCAGATACATCAGAAAAAGAGATCAGGAAACCGGAAGAAAAAACATTATTATCGGTCTCACTGCCAATACTTATGATGCCGATCGTGATAAGTGCCTGAAGGAAGGAATGGATGAATATATGGCTAAACCTTTTGATATTGAGGTATTTAAAAATATAATTGGTGAATTTAATTTTCAGATTAATTAGTAGTTTCGTTTAGCTTTTCTAAACTTCATTTTATCTGGGAAATTTAAAATCTTCTAAAATTTTATTTTCAGAAATTATTGTGATGGAGTTTGATATACGTAACGGTGGTGAAGAACAAACAAGAGAACCTGATATAGAGCAAAAGTTAAGGCCACTTAGTTTTGCAGATTTCAAAGGGCAGTATAAAGTAGTTGAAAATCTTCAGATATTTGTTAAAGCTGCTCTAATGCGTGGTGATGCCCTTGATCATGTTTTACTTCACGGTCCTCCGGGATTGGGAAAAACCACCTTGTCTAATATTATTTCGCATGAGTTGGGTGTTGGTTTTAAACTTACGAGTGGTCCGGTACTTGATAAACCCGGAGATTTGGCAGGTATTCTTACTTCTTTGGAACCGAATGATGTACTTTTTATTGATGAAATTCATCGTTTGAGCCCTATAGTTGAAGAATATCTCTACTCTGCTATGGAGGATTTCCGTATTGATATTGTGATAGATAAAGGTCCCGGTGCAAAAAGTATTCAGATCGAATTAAATCCTTTTACATTAATTGGTGCAACAACTCGTAGTGGATTGCTTACCAGTCCTTTAAGAGCCCGGTTCGGTATCAATTGCCATTTGGAATATTACGATGTTGAGGTATTAAAGGGTATTATTTCGAGGTCTGCACGAATTCTTGATGTTCCTATTCTTGAAAATGCTTCGGCTGAAATATCCCGACGAAGTCGCGGAACCCCTCGAATTGCTAATTCTTTGCTTAGACGTGTTCGTGATTTTGCACTGGTAAAGGGGAATGGTGAAATAGATATGCCCATCACCAAATTTAGTCTGGAAGCTCTTGATATCGATCAGCACGGGCTTGACCAAATGGATCATAAAATATTATTGACCATTATTGATAAGTTTGGCGGAGGTCCTGTTGGTTTAACTACTATTGCTACCGCCATAGGTGAAGATTCCGGAACAATAGAAGAAGTTTATGAACCGTTTCTTATTAAAGAAGGGTTTATTAAAAGAACGCCCAGGGGGCGTGTTACTACACCTTTGGCTTACAAACACCTGGGTCGTGATTTAGATTCTTCTCAATCCACATTGTTTTAATTCTTAATTTTAATTATCTGATACCATGTCTTTAAGCCTTAAACGACTGGCCGGAGAAACTGTAATATACGGGGCATCAACCATGATTGGGCGTTTATTAAACTGGCTGTTGATGCCATTTTACATTCGAACGCTGAGCATGGATGAATATGGCGTGGTAGTTAATTTCTATGCGGTTGTTTCGGTTGTTTTAGTGGTTCTTACTTATGGACTGGAAACCGGATTTTTCAGGTTTTCAGGTAAAGGATATAATGAAAATTCCATTTTTAAGACGCTAATTACCTTATTAGGTATAACCAGTGGGTCTTTTGTGTTTCTGGGAATTTTTTTACACGGGATGTTGAGTGATATTTTCTATGCAGGTGAACATTCACTTTCCATTCTTTTGGTGTTTTTAGTTCTTGGTATTGATTCGTTCATTGCTCTTCCGTTTGCCAGATTGCGTCTTCAAAACAAGGCTGTTCATTTTGGAATTATTAAGTTGATTAATATTGGAGCCAATATATTTTTCAATATATTTTTTCTTTTGTTTATTCCTTATCTGATTAAACATCAGTATGTAGGAACTATCATAGTTGAATATTATTACAGGTTTGATGGTATTTTTTACGTGTTTTTTAGCAATGCTTTAAGTAGTATTATTACTTTTTTATGTCTTGTTCCTCAATTTTTTCATTTAAAAGCTATTATAGATTTCCGGGTAATAAAACCGGTTCTGATTTACTCACTTCCGGTACTTTTTGTGGGTATTACAGGTATGTTAACACAGAACATAGACAAAATTTTGTTACCTGTGTTGGTAAGCGATGGCGGGTTTAGTCAGTTAGCAGTGTACGGTGCCAATTTCAAAATAGGGATATTGATGAGTTTGTTTACACAATCATTTCGATTTGCTTTTGAACCTTTCTTTTTTAAAAATAAAGAGGAAGGAAAGCAGGTTTATGCTACTGTAATGGATTATTTTATTTTTTTTGGATTGGTTATCTTTTTGGGCGTTACTTTATTTATTGATGTCATTAACATTGTATTGACTTCCGAATATATTCAGGGTAATTCTATCATTCCAATTGTCTTAATTGCACTTTTGTTTTATGGTATTTATTTCAATTTATCTTTATGGTATAAACTTACCGACCGTACCTGGGTAGGAGCTGTTTTTGGTGCTATCGGTGCTTCCATTACTATTGGGTTGAATATCATTTTAGTTCCGGCTATTGGTATTATTGGTTCAGCAATTGCTCTTCTTTGCGGGTATTTTGTGATGATGATTTTATCAGGTTTCTTTGGAAGAAAATATTACCCTGTACCTTATCAAATTAAGCAGTATATCATCTATTTTTTATTGGCAGGAGTGGTGTTTTTTGTAAATACGCAGATCGATATAAAATATGAATTTTTTTCCTATCTGTTTAAAGCAGTTATATTTGTTTTATTTATTGGTTCGTTTTTTGTAATTAAGAGATATGGTAAAAGTAAAGTTAATTAATAAAAGTGATAATCCGGTTCCTGAATTTGCTACGGAAGGTTCTGCCGGAGTAGATTTAAGGGCATCATTGGATGAAAAGGTAATATTAAAACCTCTTGAAAGAGCGATGGTTCCTACCGGAATATTTATTGAATTGCCGTTGGGAACAGAAGCTCAAGTTCGTCCGCGTAGTGGACTGGCAGCCAAAAGTGGTATAACAGTTTTAAATAGTCCGGGAACTATTGATAGTGATTATCGCGGTGAAATAAAGGTTATTCTTGTTAACTTATCTAATGATGAATTTGAGATTAACAATGGCGACCGTATTTGCCAAATGGTTGTTCACAGATATGAAAAATTTGAATGGGACAGGGTAGAGGCGTTAAATGAAAGCTTTCGCGGTGATGGTGGGTTTGGTCATACGGGAATTTGATATTTTTAGAATTTTAGAGAAACAGAGGTAGATGAGATATTTATTTTTTATTGTTATAGTAGTTTTGGGATTTGGCTGTCGATCTCTTCCTAAAAATAATTCAGTCGTCAATAATAGTCAGGATTCTGAAACGGTTAAGGTTATTCTTAATGAAGAAGAACAACGTAAATTCAATTACTATTTTTACGAGGGTAACAGATACAAGGCACTGAATGAAACCAATAAAAGTTTTATGTATTTTGCCGAAGCCCTCAAGATTGATTCTACCTGTTCAGCTTGTGCTTACGAACTTTCCCGGTTTCTCGTTGCGAACGAAAATTTAGATGAAGCAGAAGCTCTTATGGACAGGGCTGTTCGTTATAGTCCCGAAAACCGCTTTTATATTAATTTGTATTCAAGGATATTACAGGCTAATGATAAAGGAGATAAAGCCGTTGATGTTGCTGAAAAATTAGTGAATATTGATGATGCTTCCGTTGAAGACTTGTATTTTGTATTTCAGGTTAAAGTTCAGAATGAACTTTACAGTGAAGCCGTTGATGTTTTGAATATTATAGAAGGTCAAATAGGTGTTAATGAAGGGCTTATATTTGAAAAGGTTCAGCTTTATTTGGAGAATAATGAGATTAAGAAAGCAGAGGATGAACTTTTATTATTGGTAAATAAATATCCCGGAAACAGCGATTTTAAAATTGTATTGGGTGATTTCTATCTTGAAAACGGTGATTTAAAGAAAGCCTATCAGCAATATGAGACTGTTTTTAAAGAAGAACCCGAGAACGGAAAAGTATTGTTTTCTCTGTCTAACTATTATCTGGAAAGTGGCGATACAACTGAGTTCAAAAATTATTTGATGGCGGGTTTTCGTTCCGAAAGTATTGTTTTTGACAATAAATTTCGTCGGTTTGTTCCCTATGTTTCCGGTAAAAATATTGCTGAAAATCCATTAAATAAAGATGATTTTGAAAAAATTTATGAACTTTTGATTCAGAAGCATCCTTATCAAACCGAAATTTATGCCTCCTATTCAGAATATTTGAAATCGGAAGGCGAAGAAGAAAAGGCCAAAAGTATTTTGGAAAAATCGCTTGAACAGGATGCTTCTCAACCAGAGTTGTGGCAGGAATATTTGTTCCTGGTTTCTTCCCTGGGAGATAATGAATTGTTAAAGACTCAATCTACCGAAGCTGTTACTTTTTTTCCTGAAGTTCCTTTGTTTCGTTTGTTTCATGGTATTTCTCTGTTTCAAACCGGAGATACCCTTCAATCTATTAATACGCTGAAAAAGGGTCTTGAACTTTCTGAGGATAATCCCGGTTTAAAACAACGTTTTCACGCTTATTTAGGAGATTTTTTTTATTCAGTGGATAGTGTTGATAAATCGTTTGAACAATACGAAAGGGCACTTGAAATAGACGAAAATGATGTTATGGTGTTAAATAACTATAGCTATTATTTATCTCTTTCAGGTAAAGATTTGGAAAAGGCTGAAAGAATGAGTGCCAAAACTATTGAAATTCAGCCTGGTAATTCTACTTTTTTAGATACGTATGCCTGGATTTTATTCAAAAGGGGACAATTTATGGAAGCCAGGTTCATTATCGAAAGAGCTATTGATAATATGGAAGATCCATCAGGTGTGATTGTAGAACATTATGGTGATATTTTGTTTCAAACCGGAGATGTTCATGGAGCTGTTGAACAGTGGAATAAGGCACTTGAACTTTCAGATCATCCGGATGTTTTGAAACGAAAAATTGAAGAAAAACAATATTTTGATGAAGAATAGCATCTTTCTAATATTATTTGGAGTTATTATTTCAATATCGGGGTGTAAATCTAAAAAAGTAGTTTCAGATTCTATGGGTGTTTTACCTATTGATGATACTGAATTGGTTCAGATACTACAGAAAAATAACAAGGATATTGAAAGTGTTTTTTTACGTAAATCGCTTGTTCAGTTTGAGTCTGATGAAGTAAGTCATACCTTTAGGTCGAACATTTATATTAAAAAGGATGTGGTCATACGTATTAGTATTTTGGCTCCTATGGGTATTGAGGTTGCCAGAATTTCTATGGAACCCGACAGTGTAACCATAATCGACAGGATGGGAAGAAATGTTGTATATACCGATTATGATGAAGTAAAAAGGAAATTCGGTGTGGAGGTTGATTTTAATACTTTTCAGAGCCTACTGTTAAACCAGGCCTTTAGTTTTTTTCAGGATAAAGGTATTAGTTTGTATGATTATCATTTGGGTATTGATAATGGACAATATAAACTTAGCTCTGTAAAGGAACGGAGTAATACTTTGTTTTCTGAGGGTAAAAAAGGAATTTGGCATAAGATGTGGATACAGCCCCGTTCTTTTCAAATCAACCGGATTTCATTTAATGAATTGGAGAAGAATATGGTGTTGGATGTATTGTATGATCAATTTATTGAAACTTCAGTAGTACAGTCGTTCCCAAAAAAAATGTCAGTTACCGGGAATAAAGGGTTAAAAAAGTTATCTCTTGACATTACGCATTCCGACATTGATATTAACGGATTGGACAGTATTTCATTTCAGGTATCCGATAAGTATGAAAAAATTTATAGGTAGTTTTTTAATTTTTTTATTTTTGCCGATTTTTCAGTTAGGTGCGCAAAATGTTGAAGATCTTCGGAAGGAAAGAGAAAATCTTTTGAAGGATATTTCCAATACCACTAAGTTAATTGAAGAAAAGAAGGAAAATCGGCTGGACAACCTTAGAGAATTGAATCTGATCGATAGAGAAGTTACTACCCGTCAACGTTTAATAGAAAATTTTAAGGAGGAAATTGATCAATTAGATCGGCAAATTGAAATAAATCAAATGTTGGTTAATGATCTGGAAAGTGATATCAATAAGCTTAAAAAGGAATATTCGAAGCTCATAATGGATTCTTACCAAAGAAAAGGTGATTTAAATTATCTGATGTTTTTGTTTAGTTCTGATGATTTTAGTGAAGGGTATTTACGTTACAGGTTGTTTAAAGAGTATAGCCGATACAGGCAAAAGCAGGGCGAATTACTGATTCAAAATCAGAATAAGGTATCTGCCCTTCTAAGAGAAATACAACAGCAGAAAAGTGAAAAGGAAGAAGTTTTAGGTAGTATTGAAGGAGAGTTGCATCGGTTAACACTTAATAAGAAACGGAAATTCCGATTGATTCAGCGTTTAATGACCGAACAACAATGGTTACAGCAAAGTCTGAAAGAGAAGGAGCAAGCTGCGGCCCAACTTGAGACTAAAATTCGGGAGCTTATTGCCGCTCAGAAAACAGAAAATATCAATGCTGAAGAATCCGGCGAATTTGCAGACCTTATGGGAAAACTAACCTGGCCTGTTACCAATGGATTGATTGTAAATCCATTTGGAGAGCATCGTCATCCGGTTCTTAAAAATGTTACTATTAAAAATAATGGTATTGATATTCGTGTAACCGGTTCTTCAGAAGTATATTGTGTTCATAATGGATCTGTTTCTACTGTAGTAGCTATTCCCGGTTTAAATAAGGCAGTTATTATACGTCACGGAAAATATTTAACTGTTTATGGAAATTTAATTGATGTTTTTGTTTCTATGGGTGATGTTGTTTCTTCAGGTCAAAAAATAGGGAAGATTTACAAAGATAATAGCGATATGAAGGAGATTCTTCATTTTGAGATATGGGAAGAGAGTAATAAATTAGACCCTGAGCAGTGGCTTATTCGTTAATAATTCAAAAAAACCGCATATTTTGGAAACTCTTTTTTTTATCATGAGTATAAATAATGTAATTTAGTATTTTTAAAACCGGGGCCTGGTCAAAATTTTGGGAAGTGAATAAAATGGTTTTTAAATCTGAGATTAAGAATATTAACCTTGTTGAAAGGTTAATTGATGATATATCTGCAAAATATCAACTTCATTCCGATATATATGGAAAGTTGTTATTGGCCGTTGTTGAAGGGGTAAATAATGCCATTGTTCATGGCAATAAATTGGAAAGTGACAAAGATGTGGTTCTTCAATATGAAATTACTGATAAAATAATTCAATTTATAATTTCTGATGATGGTTCTGGATTTAATTATAAAAATTTACCCGATCCTACCAAACCTGAAAATATAGAAAAAACTCACGGTAGAGGAATTTTTCTAATGAATCATCTTGCAGATGAAATTGAATTTAATGAAAAAGGAAATGAAGTTAAAATTCTTTTCAATTTATCATAATTACAGTGTCTATTTCCTTTTCTACATACGACATTGAATACAATCTCCCGAATAGTGATAAAATAAGCCATTGGATTTCGGAAGTTATTGAAGATAAGGGTTTTATCTTAGGATCTATTAACTATCTTTTTTGCTCAGATAATTTTATTCTCGAAAATAACCGGAAATATCTCAATCACGATTATACTACTGACATTATTACGTTTGATTATTCCAGCAAACGAAAAATTTCCGGAGATATCCTTATAAGTATTCCTACTGTTAGTTTTAATGCCGATAGATTTGGTGTTTCTTTTTTTAATGAACTTTTGCGCGTAATTATTCATGGTGTTCTTCATTTGATTGGTTTGAATGATCATACTGAAGAGGAAAAAAGCATTATGAGGAATACTGAAAATCTGGCTCTTCTTTTTTACGAAACAAATTTTCAGTAACTCTGTTATCTTTGCGTAGTTTTTTTTCTTTTTTTGAACGTGCATTTGTATGGATTTTAATTTTGATGTTATTGTTGTAGGGGGAGGGCATGCCGGATGTGAAGCCGGAGCTGCTGCTGCGAATCTGGGTGCTAAGACGCTGCTTATTACTATGGATTTGAATAAGGTTGCGCAAATGAGTTGTAATCCTGCAGTGGGTGGTATAGCTAAGGGGCAGATTGTTAGAGAAATAGATGCCTTGGGCGGACAGATGGGTTTGGTTACTGATGCATCATCCATTCAGTTTAGGATGCTGAATCGGTCTAAAGGTCCTGCAATGTGGAGTCCAAGATCTCAATGTGACAGGATGGTTTTTTCTGCTGAGTGGAGAAGAAGACTTGAGCAAACAGATAATTTATATTTTTGGCAGGATACAGTGGTGGATGTTGACTTTTCAAAAGAAAATGACTTTATCGTATTTACTGCTCAGAATGTTTCTTTTCATACAAAAAAAGTTATTCTTACCAACGGAACTTTTCTCAATGGTTTAATGCATATTGGAAAAGTTCAAATGGAAGGAGGGCGGATTTCGGAACCCTCTTCCAAAGGATTGTCCGATAAATTTCTTGAACGCGGATTTGTTACCGGAAGAATGAAAACCGGTACACCAGTGAGGGTTGATGGAAGAACCGTTCATTTTGATAAGCTGAAAGAGCAACACGGGGAGGATGATTTTTACAAGTTTTCTTTTTTACCGGTTACCAATAAGAAATTAAAACAGAGAAGCTGTTATTTGACTTACACCAATCCAAAGGTTCATAACAGTATTAAAAAGGACTTGATGGATAGTCCGATGTTTAATGGAACCATTCAGAGCATAGGGCCACGCTATTGTCCCAGTATAGAAACTAAAATTGTAACTTTTGAGGATAAGGATGAGCATCAGCTGCATCTTGAACCTGAAGGAGAGGATACTATTGAATATTATTTAAATGGTTTTAGCAGTTCTTTACCGCTTGAAACGCAATTGGAAGCCCTAAAATCGATTACAGGGCTGGAAGATGCTTTTATATTTCGTCCGGGATATGCCATCGAATACGATTTTTTTGATCCGACACAATTACATCACACTTTAGAAACAAAGAAAGTAAGGGGAATGTATTTTGCAGGTCAGATTAATGGAACGACCGGTTATGAGGAAGCTGCTGCGCAGGGACTCATTGCAGGAATTAATGCTGCCCGTGATTTGAAAAGTGAAGATCCTTTTGTTTTACGACGCGATGAAGCCTATATTGGTGTTTTAATTGATGATTTGGTAACCAAGGGGGTTGATGAACCTTACCGAATGTTTACTTCAAGAGCGGAATACCGAATTTTATTGCGGCAGGATGATGCGGATATTCGTTTAACCGAAAAGGGAAATTCTATTGGTTTGGTGAAGGCCGATCGTTATGATATTTTTCAGGAGAAAATGGAATGGAGGGAAAAGATTTTTTCTTTTTTGGATTCTTATCGTGTTTCCCCGGAAGAGATTAATCCCTGGTTAGCAGATAAAAGCACCAGCCCGATTAAACAAAAAGGTAAGCTCAGGGATATTGTTACCAGGCCCCAAATTAAGTTATTTGATTTGGTTGACGCCATTCCAGGCTTTCAGGCGCATTGTAAAGGATTGCCTGCGGATCGTCGAATGGAAATTCTGGAGAGCGTTGAAATTTCGATTAAATATGAAGGGTATATTAATCGTGAGAAAGTGATTGCTGAGAAACTTCAAAGACTGGAAAATTTAAAGATTCAGGGGAAGTTCGATTATGCGGCAATAAAAAACATATCTACAGAGGGCCGACAAAAACTTGCTAAGATTGATCCCGAAACGATAGGTCAAGCATCCAGAATTAGTGGTGTCTCTCCAAGCGATATTAATGTTCTTTTGGTTTTGATGGGAAGATAATGTTCCACGTGGAACAAGTTTTTGGTTTTTCCTGGTTTTAGGGTTTGTAATGAAATAATCTGACATTTTTAACGAAGTTATTTTGTTCTTTGCCGACTTGAAAATACTGCGAATAGCGAGCTATTTAGTGCCGGCAAGAAAACTATGGGTTTTTAGTCTTTGATAAGAAAGCGCCAAATACAAAGCCTGCCCCGTTTTTTTTCGGGGACTTTCAAAGTTTTTGAACCCAGGGAGTCCCGATTGTGCTTTTTGTTGGTTTTTAGGGTAAAAACCTTACAAAAGCCACTTCGGGATAACTGATTCAAAAACGAGAATAACAGTTTACCCCGATTTTTCTTTGGGGCAGTAGTTTGCGTTTTCTTGCAAAGACTATTTAATAGGTTTTCAAGGAAGCTAAAGGGCAAAAGAACAAGTCTAAAGAGGCACATTATTCCGTAACCATCCCTTAGTAAGGGCTGACCAACATAAAATTATTATCAATTTTATAATTATCTTTTTAGGCTTTGATATTTTTTAAAAGTTTATTTGTTCATAGAATATTCGCTTTATTTTTTATTGATTATTCTAAATAAATCCAGTTTCTTTTTAATAATTCTATTTGTATGAATTCAATTCAGGGAAATATTATTGATATCCATAGACAGAAAATCTACTCGGGGAAGGTGGTGTTTTCTGAAAACGGGATTGACAAAATAGAAGAAATTTCCGGCACCTTCGATTGTTATATTTTACCGGGTTTGATTGATGCTCATGTTCATATTGAAAGCAGTATGCTTGTACCTTCGGGCTTTTCACGCCTGGTTGTTCCACGTGGAACAATTGGAGTGGTGACCGATCCTCATGAAATTGGAAATGTTTTAGGAGTTGCCGGGGTAGAGTATATGATTGAAGAATCCAGGAATACTCCCTTAAAATGTTTTTTTGGCGCGCCATCTTGTGTCCCTGCTACACCTTTGGAGTCATCCGGAGCCATCATTGATTCGAAGCAAATTGAAAAACTTTTGGATAAACCAGAAGTTTTTGCTTTGAGCGAAATGATGAATTATCCCGGAGTTGTCAATGGTGACAATGAAGTCCTGATGAAAATAAAAGCCGCTCAGGATAGAAATCTGCCTGTAGATGGTCATGCCCCGGGAATAAAAGGAGAGGGGTTGGTGAAATATGCTAAAGCTGGAATCTCTACCGACCATGAATGTTTTGAATTGGATGAAGCTCTGGAAAAAATTAAGAATGGGATGAAAATTCAAATTCGTCAGGGAAGTGCTGCGAAAAATTTTGAAGCTCTTTTCGGATTGTTTGATCTTCATTCTGACAAATTGATGCTTTGTACAGATGATTCACATCCTGACGAATTGATTAAATTCGGGCACATTGATAAATTAATCCGACTCGGGATGAAGAAAGGTATTGATATCTTTAAATTACTCAGAGCAGCTTCCTTAATTCCAGTGCAACATTACAATTTGCCGGTAGGTCTTCTTCGCCAGGGAGACCCGGCCGATTTTATCGTGATAGATAATCCTGAAAACTTCAACGTTTTAAAAACCTATATTAACGGGGTAAAAGTCTTCGATAAAAAAGAGGGATTGCTATTCCCTAAAATGGAAGTAAAGAGAATAAACCATTTTGTTTCGCACTTTATAGGTGTAAAAGATCTTGAAGTAAACATTCCGGATGGAGCATCTAAAGGAAAGGTTATAAAATGCTTTGAAGGGGAATTGGTGACCGACACACTTTTTTATGATTTATCGGGGAAGGAGCAAATGGTTTCAGATCTGGAAAAGGATGTTTTAAAATTAATTGTCGTTGATCGCTATCAAAATAAACCTGTTTCGGTTGGCTTTATTAATGGTTTTGGTTTGAAATCCGGGGCCATTGCATCCTCTGTCGCACACGATAGTCACAATGTTGTGGCCGTAGGGGTAACCGATGAACACATTGTGAAAGCTGTTAATGAAGTGATGAAAAACACCGGCGGCCTGGTGGTTGTTGATAATAAGGATACCTTGGTTTTGCCGCTTCCTGTTGCCGGACTAATGAGCGACAGGGAAGGAGAACAGGTGGCACGCGAATATGAACAACTGGAGAATAAAGCACACCAAATGGGGAGCACCCTAAAGGCCCCTTTTATGACACTCTCTTTTATGTCTCTTCTTGTTATTCCTAAACTTAAACTGGGAGATAAAGGACTTTTTGACGGTGAAAAATTTGAATTCACTTCTATTTTTGAATAATATTAATGGCAACCAAAGAGGAAAACAGATTAAACTACCTAAAGCAATTGATTCGGGTCTTACCCGATAGTCCCGGCGTTTATCAATATTTCGATGAAACCGGGAAGATTATCTATGTGGGCAAAGCCAAAAACCTCAAAAAAAGGGTTTCTTCCTATTTTACCAAAGAACCGGAAAATGCCAAGACCCGTATTCTTGTTCGCAAAATACAGGAGATAAAACATATTGTTGTCAACTCAGAACAGGATGCTTTATTGTTGGAAAATAACCTTATCAAAAAGTATCAACCACGCTATAATGTTTTGCTAAAGGACGACAAAAGTTTTCCCTGGATTGTTGTGAAAAATGAACGGTTTCCCAGGGTTTTTTCCTCTCGACAGGTTATTAAGGATGGAAGTGATTATTTTGGGCCTTATACCAGTGGATTAATGGTGAAAACTTTGATCGAACTTTTCCGACAGTTGTATTCCTTGAGAACCTGCCGTCATTCTTTAACAGAGGAAAATATTTCCAAAGGTAAGTTTAAGGTCTGTCTGGAATATCATTTAGGTAATTGTAAAGGTCCTTGTGAAGGCCTGCAACCGGAAGAAGAGTATCTGGAGTATATTAGAGAAATAAAAAACATTCTTAAAGGAAATATTACTTCAGTGATGAAGTATATGAAAGATAATATGCTGAAACTATCTTCTGAGTACAGGTTTGAAGAAGCTGAGGAAATTAAGAAAAAACTTTCTATCCTGGAAGGTTTTAAAAGCAAGTCCACCATTGTGAATCCAAAAATTAATAATGTGGATGTCTTTTCCATTATTGATGATGAAAAATATGCTTTTGTAAACTTCTTAAAGGTAGTTAATGGGGCCATTATTCAAGCGCATACCATTGAGTACAAGAAGAAAATGGATGAGGATATAAATACGCTGTTACCGATGGCTATTGCCGATATTCGTGAACGTCTTCACAGCAACTCCAAAGAGGTTATTGTTCCTTTTGAACCCGATGTAAAGTTTAAAGATGTTCGTTTTCTCGTACCTAAGATTGGTGACAAAAAGAAGTTGCTGGAGCTTTCTGAACGAAACGTAAAATATTATAGGCTGGAAAAATTAAGGCAGTTGGCCAATCAAACCAAGATTCCTAAGGAGGCTCGATTGCTGGAAACCACCAAAAAGGATCTTCGGTTGAATAAACTTCCGGTACATATTGAGTGTTTTGACAACTCCAATATTCAGGGACATCACCCCGTTGCTGCCTGTGTTGTTTTTAAAAACGGGAAACCATCCAAAAAAGATTATCGTCATTTCAATATTAAAACCGTGGTTGGCCCCGATGATTACGCCTCTATGGAAGAGGTGGTTTATCGTCGTTACAGCCGTTTGTTAAACGAAGGAGAGTCCTTGCCTCAGTTGGTGGTAATTGACGGAGGCAAAGGTCAATTGGGGTCAGCAGTTAAAGCTTTACGTGATTTAAAACTGAATGATCGGATTGCGATTATAGGGATTGCTAAAAAGCTGGAAGAAATATTTTATCCGGGCGACCCGATCCCGCTCTATTTGGATAAAAATTCCGAATCTTTAAAACTGATTCAGCATTTGCGTAACGAAGCGCACCGGTTTGGAATTACCTTTCACCGGAATAAACGAAGTGGTGCTTTTCTTAAATCACAATTGGATGAAATTTCCGGAATTGGACCGGAAAGCATTCAAAAATTACTTGCTCAATTTGGTTCAGCTTCAGGGGTTCGGGAGGCTTCATTTCAAGCCCTGGTCGAAGTGGTGGGAGAGAGTAGAGCAAAAAAAATTGGGGCATTCTTTAATAAGCACTGATTATAGAAGGTCCCGGAAGTTATACAAGGTTGTATTGATGGTTGCAACTTTTTCCTGAAAATATCTTCTGATTTGCAACACTCAGTTAAATTGGAGCCTTTAACTTAACTGAGTGTCCGATTAAGACTCGGTTAGAGGTCGGAGTTGAAAGTAACTATCCGATAATAAGAATGTTGCGGTGTCGTTCTCTGCGTACTGACTTTTTTTCAGACTGTTTCAGGTTACTTGGTTCATTCAAAACAATGAAGCAATGATTCCTTCTTTTAATGCTTCATTGAATAACTGCAGCTTTTCTTCTATTTCCTTCTTTTCGTGCTTTATTCCTTTCAATAATCTTTCAATCTCTTTTATTTTTTCTGTCTCGGGATGGTTTGATTTAATTTCAATTTTTGTGATCAAACCTTTTTCTACTTTTAATTTCGATGTATAAATGTAATGTGCTGATTTAAATCTTTTTGTGAATTCATAAGCTGGACTGTATCCATAATTCCAGATCCAGGTGTTATACTTGCTCTCCATGAGGTTTTCGATCTCTTCCAGATCGGTGTTGGAGAACCCATACTGCTTTGCAAGGAATTTTTCTTGTAGAAATGTACTTATGTGGTTTAGAAAATCTTCAATATTGTGTTCTCCCTCTAACAGATCTGAAATATTAACCACCTCGCTCCGAACCGATTTTACCGATTTATCCTGAAATTTGGTGGCGTCCGCTTTCAGGCTTTGCGTCAGTTGGTTTAGGTCACTGTTAAATAGGAGTGTGCCATGATGCATCGCGCGTGATTTGTAAATATGACAGGCGTTTCCTGATATCTTTTTGTAACCTGCCAGCAGGTCGTTTCTTTTTCCATGACGGGCATCTACTCCAAAATTTTTTAAGGCATCGATAACAGGAGTCGTGGCTCTTATAAAATCGACCAGGTGACCAGGCTCTCCATTTTCGATGATGCAGTAATTCACATTTCCAAAATCGTGATAAACTGTTCCGCCTCCGGACAATCTCCGATAAACCGGAATTTTATTTTTCTGCAAGTAATCCAGATTAATTTCGGATAAAGTATTTTGATGCTTTCCAACAATTACGGAAGGGCTATTTATATAAAAAAAAATTATGTCTTCTTTGTGGTTTCTGAGCAAAACTTCTTCAGCTGCTAAATTGAATGCCGGATTGTTTCTTTTACTTGTTATGATTAAAGGATTCCTGTCCATTGTACCGTGTTTGAATTTTTATGAAAATCTGAGCGGGTTAAACATTAAATTAAAGGTTGAAATAAATTGTATAAAAACTTATAATAAAGATTATTAAAATGATAAAAGTATTTTAAATATTTCAATGTTAAAACAGATGAAACAGACAAAATCGGGTTGGTTTTTTTTAATTGACAAAAGAATTGCCATTTTTATCATTCAATGTAAAATTAATAATCAAAATCTATTTTTATGAGAGTCGTTATACAAAGAGCAATGAAAGCTTCAGTAACGATCAATGAACAAGAAACCCGTTCCATCCAAAAAGGTTTAATGATTTTGGTGGGCATTGCAAATTCGGACACCGATGATGACATCAAATGGTTGGTGAATAAAATTGTGAATTTGCGTATTTTTGATGACGAAAATGGTGTTATGGATCGTTCGGTCATTGATGTGGACGGTGAAATATTGGTGGTAAGTCAGTTTACCCTTCATGCCCGCACAAAAAAAGGCAACCGGCCCTCGTATGTGGATGCTGCCAAACCGGAGTTTTCGATTCCTGCTTACGAGCAGTTTAAGGTGGCTTTATCTCAGGCACTGGGCAAGTCGGTTGTGTCGGGTGAATTTGGAGCTTCTATGGCGGTTGAACTGGTGAATGACGGTCCTGTAACCATTCTTATTGATACCAAAGATAAAAAATAGGGAAAATGCATATTAAAGAAGCGCAACAAATCGTGGATGACTGGATTCATGAGCACGGAATACGTTATTTTAGCGAACTTACCAATATGGCGATCCTTACGGAAGAAGTGGGGGAGCTGGCCAGAGTAATGGCCCGTCAATATGGGGACCAATCATTTAAGGAAGGAGAGGCGGCCAATCCGGAAGAGGAGATGGCAGATATTTTTTGGGTACTCATTTGTTTGGCCAATCAAACCGGTGTTGATTTGACCCGGGCACTTCAGAATTCCATTGAAAAGAAAACAATCAGAGATAAAGAAAGACATAGAAACAATCCAAAACTTAGATAGAATGGAACAGTCGGAACAATTGCTTGAGAAATATGAAAATGATTTTAAGAAAATGCCCAAATTTCCTGATAATTTGGATATAAAGGTTTTAAAGAGTGAAGAAAATCTGAAAAAGTTGTTTTCATTTATTGACCTTACTACCCTCAACACCACTGACAGTGCCAACTCTGTGCAGGAGTTTTGTGACAAGCTGGTCTCCTTTTCAAAGGATTATCCCGACATGCCATTGGTGGGTGGGGTATGTGTTTATTCTGTTTTTGCGAGTGTGCTGAAAACCAAATTGAAAGACCTGGATGTTAAGCGGGCGGTTGTTTCGGCGGGTTTTCCATCTTCCCAAACTTTTCTTGATCTGAAGGTTCAGGAGACTCAGAAAGCCCTGGATATGGGAGCCAATGAAATTGATATCGTAATCTCGGTGGGGGAATTTCTTGAAGGGAATCATGAGTTTGTAATGGAGGAGATAAGTCGCATTAAATCAATAATGGATGAAGTTCATTTGAAAGTTATTTTGGAGACGGGGGCATTGGAATCGCCGGAAAATATCTGGGAGGCATCTATCCTTGCCATGGAAGCGGGTGCCGATTTCATTAAAACATCTACCGGCAAAATGAGTCCTGCCGCTACCCCCGAAGCTGTGTGGACCATGGTACATGCCATTAAGGCTTTTCATTCTGTCACCGGAAAAATGATAGGGTTGAAACCTGCAGGTGGCATCAGTACTACCGATGATGCGTTGGTTTATTTTAAGATAGTAAGTGATGTGTTGGGAGAGGAGTGGCTTACTTCAGAAAGATTCCGAATTGGTGCCAGCCGTCTGGCCAACAATTTGCTGGCCGACCTGGCTGAACTTCAGGGGAGGAGCTTTGAAAAATACTTTTAAACTTTTCTGGTTGTCGTAAAATGAACCAACTCGATGAGGCCTTCCCGGGCTTCTCCCTCGGGAAAAGAATTTAGGATTTCCAGTGCTTTATCGCGGTATTCGACCATTTTTTTACGAGCATACTCAATGCCTCCGTTGTCTTTAACAAATTGGACAATGGGGGCAATTTTTTTCTCATTTTTATGATGCTTTCGGATCGTACTCAGGATTTGTCGTTTTTTGGCAGATGGCATTTTTTCCAATACATGAATGAGCGGAAGTGTCATCTTCTTTTCCTTCAGGTCGTTTCCGGTGGGTTTACCCGAAAGGTTGGTTTTTTCGTAATCCAATAAATCATCTCTGATTTGAAAAGCGATTCCGAGATGTTCACCGAAATCATGCATCCTGTCAATTATTTCTTTAGATGCCCCCACAGACTGCGTTCCGGCAGCCGTACAGGCAGCAATCAGAGTGGCTGTTTTTTTGCGGATTATTTCGTAATAAATCTCCTCGGTAATATTTAGTTTGCGTGATTTTTCTATTTGCAACAATTCTCCTTCGCTCATCTCTTTTACGGCGGTGGAGACAATCCGCAGTATCTCGGTTTGTTCTTCTTCCAGCGATTTAATCAGACCCATGGCCAGGTAATAATCACCAATCAGCACTGCAATTTTCGACTTCCACAAGGCATTAATGGAGAAAAATCCCCGGCGTTGGTACGTTTCGTCCACCACGTCGTCATGAATCAATGTGGCGTTATGAAGCAACTCAATAAGACCGGCTGCTGTGTAGGTTCCGGAACCAACTTCGCCGTTGAGCTTTGCAGCCAGAAAAACCAACATCGGGCGCAATTGCTTTCCCTTTCGGCGAATCAGGTAATTTGTAATTGTATTCAGAAGTGGAATTTTGGTGTCAAAATTTTTCTTGTAATAAGGGCCAAACCGCTTCATTTCCTCTTCTATGGGAGATGTTATTTTTGATGATATTTTCATTTCTTAATGTTTGTCATTTCTTATTTGGGCAAAATCCTTTTGGCAAGTTGAAGATTTTTTTGTTGGTTTCACCTTGCATCAAAACAACCAATCTGCCGGTAATGGTCATTTAATCAGTGTGCTGTTGCCGGATGCGGAGATGATTTACTCATAAAGGAACGATTTTTCAATTTATTAATCTTCAAAAATAACAAATTGACGCGTATTAGTGTTGCAACAGAATGTAAATATCAGTCCTATCTAAATATTTGCATGTTTTGCATGTTTAAATATCTAATAATCAAAATATCTTCATTATCTTTGCTCCTTTAACCCTAACCCTAAAGGGCAATGATATAAATTAGAGAGAATTACATATTTTTTTGAAAATATCATTGAGTGCAGTATAAAAAGGTATATTTTTGCCAAAATCAAGGCTTTGAAAATTTTTGCACCGGAGTTAACCTGTTGTTAATGAGGATTCAAAAATTTTCATTAACGAAGAGTTTGGCAATAAAGATGCTTT
>Ga0163225_100090_pt1 | contig 28163 bp, 16 predicted proteins | sample MSEWel2016_04_06_2_FD_113145 | JGI IMG/M metagenome (GOLD analysis project Ga0163225, IMG submission 113145) | Subsurface microbial communities from deep shales in West Virginia, USA - MSEEL Well Study Marcellus 5H_2016_04_06 ... | reverse complement strand
TGGATCATACAATCCCAACACAAATCCTGCTACGATCGAACTCGATTTCGATAAAGCCTTAACATGGCTTGGCAAAGGCGCCCAACCTACTGACACAACCCGTGCAATCCTGAGTTACCAAGGAGTACTCATGAAAAAACACTTGCTCGAAGGTGTTAAAAAAGGTGCTTTTGATGAAGCCGAAGCTGAACGTCGATTCCAGAAATGGATGGAAGACAAAGAAGCAAAAATTCAGGCTAAAAAAGATCTGCTTTCTTCTGAAACAGAGAAGGATCGGAAAGGCCGTCTCGAGCAGGAAGCCAAAGTAAATGCCGAAAGAGCAGAGAAACTGGCTAAGAGAAACGCCGAGTTGGCTGCCGAAGCTGAAGCTGAAACAAAAGAAGAAGCTCCTGACGCTGAAGAAGCTACTGAAGAAATCCAGGAAGAAGCTCCTGCTGAAGAACCCAAAGTGGAAGAACCCAAAGCCGAAGAAGCTGAGGAAACTAAAGCTGAAGAGACTAAGGCAGAAGAAGCCAAAACTGAAGCCTCTGACGAAGAGACTAAAAAAGAAGAGTAGTTCTTCCGGAATTTCTCAACACACAAAAAAAAAGCTGCCCCAATGGGGGTGGCTTTTTTTGTTTCCCCCACAGGAGATAGAACGAATTAAACCCTATAAGGCATATAAGGGAACGCTCCATTACCGCATGGATTCGGAAATCCACACGGACGCAATGCTCTTATTTCAACGCCCAAATCAAGGTTAAAAACGTCATACATTAAAATGAACCCAGGTATCGGTTTTAAGGAAGAACCGGAGCAATAAAATCTTCAGTCATCCAATTTTATGTTTTTTTAAACAAAAATAACAGGTACTCACCAACCTCACTCAATCCCTTGAAATTAATAAAGAAATATATCTCTATTTCTTCAGAATGCTTTTAAATATGCTCTAAAACAGTTTACAAAGAGGTGGTATAAAAGAATAAAATGAACTAAAAAGACTACTTTTGCACCGTTTTTCAGGAACGAATCAAAACATTATTTTATAAAATTGTTTCGACATGCAGTATAAAACAGTAACCGCCGAAGAGGCCGTTAAAGTAATCAAGTCAGGAGACCGCATTCACATGAGTAGTGTGGCTGTAACTCCACATGCACTCATCAAGGCAATGGTTGAGCGTGGCAAAAAAGGTGAATTCAAGGATGTTAAAATTCAGCACATTCACACCGAAGGTCCGGCTCCTTATGCAGATCCAGAACTGGAAGGTATTTTCCAGCTGGAATCCTTTTTTGTTGGCGGAAACGTCAGAAAAGTGACCCAGTCCGGCTATGCCGATTACATTCCTGTATTCCTTAGCGAGACCCAAAAGCTTATCCGCGAGGGCTACCTCAAAGTAAATATAGCCATGGTGCAGGTTTCAACACCCGACCGTCACGGATATGTTTCTCTTGGAACTTCAGTGGATGCAACATTGGCTGCGGTAGAATGTGCCGACATTGTAATTGCTCAAATCAACAAGTACGTACCACGTACTTGGGGAGATGCACAGATCAACATGCGCGACATTGACTACTTTGTTGAGCATAACGAACCGCTTTTCATCCACAACAATGCTCCGCTTTCTGATATTGAGCGTGCCATTGGTCACAATGTTGCAGAGCTGGTAGAGGATGGTGCCTGCCTGCAAATGGGAATTGGTGGTATCCCCAATGCTGTTTTGGCAGAGCTGGGTAACCACAAAGACCTGGGTGTTCACACCGAAATGTTCTCCGACGGAATTCTTCCCCTGGTGGAAAAAGGCGTGGTCAACGGAAAGAAGAAACAACTGGACAAAGGTCTGATGGTAGCATCCTTCCTCATGGGTTCTCAGGAACTTTACGACTTTGTGGATGACAACCCACAGGTAGCTATGATGGACGTAAAACACACCAATAGCGTAAATGTAATTCGAAAGCAGAAGAAGGTGACAGCCATCAACTCTGCTTTATCGGTTGACATCACTGGTCAGGTTTGTGCAGACTCCATCGGAACCACCCACTATTCAGGTGTTGGCGGCCAGATCGACTTCATCCGTGGTGCCGGCTACTCAGAAGGTGGAAAACCCATCATCGCCATGCCTTCGGTTACCGGAAAAGGGGTTTCCAAAATTGCTCCTGTCCTTATAGAAGGATCAGGCGTAGTGACCACCCGTGCCAATATGCACTGGCTGGTAACGGAATATGGGGCGGTAAACCTTTATGGCAAGACGCTTCAGGAACGTGCCCGTCTCATCATTTCAGTGGCACATCCCGACCATCGTGAAATGCTTGAAAAAGCCGCTTTCGATCGCTTTGGGCCACATTTCCATTTCGTTTCGAAGTAAACAGAAAAATCAAACATACTAAGGGATTGTGCCGAAATAACTTGACGCTTCAGACTTGTTCTTTTGTCCTTTAACTTCCTTGAAAATCCATTAAATAGCTCGCTATTCGCAGCATTTTAAAGTCGGTAAAGAACAAAATAACTTCGTTAAATCTGTCAATTTATTTCATTACAAACCCTAAAAAAGCCGGATGCAAATTATGCAACCGGCTTTTTTTGAACTATCACCTTTATATCAGATTAGTCAATCCTCCTACTCAAAAATTTGATTCCCGGATGTACTGGAAGCGGTTACAGTAATATCCCCACCTGATATTTCCAGCCTTTCATCGGCTATTGAATTACCGGCTTTCAGACGTCCCGAACCTGATTTCAACCGAAAGCTCAATGTTTCTATCTCATTAAGCACGTCGATATTCACATCGCCGGAAACAGAACGAAACCGGCTGTCTCCTGTAAACATCACGCCGGTTCCCCGTAAACCACCACTTACAGAAGAAGCATTCAGTACGCCTGTTATATCAGATAAATTTACATCTCCCGAAACCGTTTCACAATTCAACTCTCCCTTCAGGATGCTAACCTGAATATTTCCGGAAGTTGTTTTCACGGAAGCCCCTTCCATCAAGTTCTCTCCTGTTAAATCACCGGATGTAGATCTAACAGAGGTTAATCCCTCCACCATCTTAGCTGAAACATTTCCGGAAGTACTATTACCCGAAAAATCACCCTTCACATTGGCCACACGAATATTTCCGCTCACCGAATGAGTTTCCAGATTGCCTCCCATCACCAAGGCCGCAATATCGCCGGAAACGGAGCGTAAAACACAGTTTTTCCCTGCCCCGGAAACACTGATATTTCCTGAGACTCCCGAAACCTTCATATCATCACTTCCTATCTTTTCCACATTCACATTTCCCGACACATTATCAACAGTCAAAAGTACATCATCGGAAACCTCAAAAGATAAAAAGCCCTTTGCCATACCCCTCATGATTTTAGGATACTCCACCCATACTTTCAATAAATCGCCGTTTTGTGTGGTTTCAATGGAATAGTTCTCAACACCACGGGTAACCCTGATTTCACCTTCAAGGTGCACTTCAGCAGAATTGCCAGGTTTTACGGAAACATCACAAAAAACACCTTTAACCTGAATGCTGCGCACACCCTCAAAACGAAGATCCGCCCGATCAGCCAACTCCTGTGAACCGGCAACCTGAGAGCCGGTAAGAAGAAAGAACATCAATGAAAGAGAAAAAAAAAGCTTCATAACTTAATTTTTAGATTAGATTAGTGAACCAAGTGTAAAGAGATTAGAATTCTTAACCTAATGTATGACGCCTCTTATCTGCGGATAGTTACAACATTATTCAATTATTTCTTTGGCCAAAGCAGAAACATCAATTCCGCAAAGATTGCCTGAAGTCATTAACAATAAATTTGCATGACTCAACTTTTGCGTAGCCAAAAATTGCTGCAACTTACCACCATCAGTAAAAATTTTCAACCCTTGTTTTGCAAAAGCTATTTCCACATCATTCACAGTAATTTCGGCCAATTGCTTATGGGCTACAACTTGAGGATTAAAGAAAACAACTGCTTCATCCGCGGCTTCCATAGTTCCCCGGTATTGGGGTAAAAAATCGCGATTAAGACTGCTAAATGTATGAAGCTCAACAACGGCAAGCAAGTGCCTGTCAGGGAACCGATCTTTTACGGCTGCTACTGTGGCTTTCACTTTCGAAGGAGCATGGGCAAAGTCATAGAAAATAGCAGCATCCTTATTCTCTGCCAGCATCTGTAGCCTTCGGGCCGCCCCTTCAAAACTTTGCATCGATTCCCAAAAATCTTTTTCAGCAACCCCTATCTCCCTGGCCACCAACAACGCACCGGCCAGATTTTGAAAGTTATGATGCCCAAACACCTTTAACTCGGATTTCCCGCCATCATATTCCACAAATGTTTTTCCATCCCAGGAAACCGTTTCTACCTCATCGTAAGGTAAAATTTTCAAAGAACCATTTTCTGAAGCAATCTTTTGAAGCGCCGCATCTTTTTGATAATAAATAAAACTGCCACCCGGTTCAATCGTCCGTGCAAAAAGATCAAACTGATGATTGTAATCCTCTTCGGCAGGAAAAACATTAATGTGATCCCAGGCCACCCCGGTAACCAAAGCAACATGAGGCTTGTACCACAAAAACTTAGGCCGACGATCGATGGGAGATGAAAGATATTCATCTCCTTCAAAAATGGCAATATCCGAATCATCCGACAGCTCTACCATCGTATCAAAACCCTTTATCTGAGCCCCTACCATAAAATCAAATTTCCGGCCAAGGGTTTTCAGTACATGTAAAAGCATGGAGGTAATGGTGGTTTTCCCGTGGCTTCCGGCAATTACCACCCGCTTTTTGTCTTTGGTCTGTTGATAGAGATATTCCGGATAAGAATAAACTTTCAGGCTCAATTCCTTAGCCTTTAACAATTCAGGGTTGTCAGGCCGGGCATGCATCCCCAGAATTATGGCATCCAGTTCTTCAGAAATATTTTCAGGAAACCATCCTTCCTTTGAGGGAAGCAATCCATAATTACTCAAACGGGATTTACTGGGTTCAAAAACTTCATCATCCGACCCGGTCACGTGAAACCCTTTTTTGTGCAAGGCAATAGCAAGATTGTGCATTGCACTTCCGCCAACGGCTATAAAGTGAACTTTCATTCTAAAAAAACTTTTGTGATACGATTCAATACTCCGTCATCCTGAAGTTTCGGGATAACAAACTACTGATAGTTAATCCATTACAAAACCAGGCAAGCAGACCACAACTCACTCATAATAAAAACTTTGCGTCATGGCGTCTCTGCGTTTAATCTTTTTTTAACGGCAAATTGACTATTGAAACGGCAAATTAACCATTTTTTACTTTATGCACTTAATACTCCATCCAAAAGAAGGCAAAAAAAGAAGGGCAGCTTCCGGTTTGTTCCGAAACTACCCTTTAGAATTATACAACATCAAATTGATTTCACATCTCCATCGGAAGGATATTGGTTCCACGCTCCCTAAGTATCCATTGCCACGTTGTATATAAATCAAATTGCTCTGAACGTGAATTCCCTTCGGTCTGCACCAAACGGTTACGACGGGCAACAACAAACGAGTTATCAGGAAATTCCTCCCACCCTCCAATAAAAAAGTCCACGCCGCCTTTGGTGCGGTCGCTGATATTCTGAACAAACAAAGTACAATACAATATCAGGTCAATTCCCCTGACTTCAAGCAACGGCCTTAGATGTTGAATGTACCGCTCCATTTCGGTGTCGTTTTTCTCCAGAACCAATACAATGTGGGAAATATTTGTTCGTGAAGAAAGAAAAGTCTCCATTAACGGCAACTCGTCGGGTGATGCATCAAAAACAATGTGCGGAATATCAAGTTTAGAAGCTGCTTCAACAACCTTACTGAGATGGTGTTGACCCGCAATAACTATTTCTTTCTCGGCAGGCACAACAGACGACAAAACACAATTAAGCGCAAAATGTCTGTTATTGTTGAAAAAGATACTTTCAAATCCGGTACGGTAAAATTGTCCAGGATGAATTGGAGCATGCGTCCACATATCGATCACACTCAAATTGAGGTGTTCCGGTACAGTCCCCACTTTCGAAAAATCAGCAAAGCTCATAGAAACAGGTTTTAGCACAAAAAAATACTACAGCAAAGAAAAGCTGCCGGTGTTAACTAAAAATTAAAAGCACATTACCAAACCCTTAAACCCTTTATACCTCTTTGACAATCAAATCAACTGCAACACGTACAAGAAGAGAAAATAAATCACTATGTCCGGAGAAACATGTTTTTTGAAAGGAGATTGCTTCGCCTTGCTCGCAATGACACTGTCTTACAGATTTTAAGCTCGGTTGGTAGGGGTTGATTTTCGGCAAAGCCGAAAATCAACCCCTACCAACCCTCAATATCCTGTAAAGTCCCTTCATTGCGAACGTAGTGAAGCAATCTCAATTTTTTAACCGGACACCAATGAAAATAAATATAAATTTTCATTGGTAACCCAGAAATTCTTAGTTTTTAAATAGATGAGCCCAGTCTAAAAAGCATCTTTATTGCCAAACTCTTCGTTAATGAAAATTTTTGAATCCTCATTAACAACAGATTAACTCCGGTGCAAAAATTTTCAAAGCCTTGATTTTGGCAAAAATATACCTTTTTATACTACACTCATAGATTTCTTTCCTCATAATCCGGAACAGGTTAAATGCCAAACGAAGATTATTAATATTAACCCCTTGATATTAATAATCTTTGCACCATTACACCTCTGTTTTACAGCTTTATATTAACAGACTATTGGCATCAAAAACTCTTTTAATAACTTTACACCATCAAAAAAACAAAGATGACAAACCCCGAAATATTTGTTGATGTAATATTGCCTATTCCCCTTCCACGGTTGTTCACCTACTGGGTTCCCCCGGATATGGTTGAAAACCTGGAGCCCGGGATAAGAGTAGTAGTGCCCTTTGGCAAGAAAAAGCAATATTCAGGGATTGTTTTTTTAGTACATCAGAACAAACCTGCCGATTATGAAACCAAACCAATATTGTCGGTTCTGGAATCTACCCCCATCGTCAATGCCTCTCAGCTTGACTTTTGGCAATGGATGGCAGAATACTACCAATGCACGATGGGCGAAGTTTACAAGGCTGCTTTACCTTCAGGGCTAAAACTCGAGAGTGAAACACGGGTTTATTACAATCCTGATTACATTCAACTGGACGACCTGCCCGATAAAGCCATAAAAGTACTTTCTTTACTTTCAGAAAAAAAAGTTTGCTCCATTCAGGAGATCAACACCTTTCTGAATCAGAAAAGCAGCATGACACTGTTGCACAAACTGATGGAAGAAGGTGCTGTTTTTGTCAGTGAAAGACTCAAAGAAAGCTACAAAGCAAAAACAGAGAACTACCTCCGAATAACAGAGAATTACCGCACCGAACAAAAGCTACATGAAGTTTTCGATCTGTTGGAAAAAGCCCCAAGACAGCTTAATTTACTGATGACGCTGATCCAAAAAACGGGTGGCACCGGAAATGTCCTTAAAGGAACCGGAATTGCCCGAAAAGACCTGCTGGACGAGAACAATAGTGCTGCAACAGCACTGAACGAACTTATCAAAAAAGAGATTTTTGAACAATATGCCCTCGAGGTAGGACGGCTGGAGCGAACCACAGAAGCGGTGCAACAGAAAAACTCCTTCTCTACGGCCCAGCAAACGGCATATAATGCGATAGAAAAAGCATTTGAAGACCAGACAGTTGTACTTTTTCACGGGGTCACCTCCAGTGGCAAGACCGAAATCTACATCCACCTCATTGAAAAGCACTTAGGCCGTGGAGAGCAGGTACTCTACCTGTTGCCCGAGATTGCCCTCACCACGCAGATAACGACCCGGCTGAAGCGCCATTTCGGCAACAAACTGGGCATTTATCACTCAAAATTCAGCAGTGAGGAACGCGTGGAAGTTTATCGTGACCTCCTGGAAAATCAAAACTACCAGGTCATTTTGGGTGTACGTTCTTCCATTTTTTTGCCCTTCCACAATCTGGGGCTGGTCATAGTGGACGAAGAGCATGAGCACTCTTTTAAGCAATTTGACCCTGCCCCCCGATACCATGCGCGCGATGCCGGAATCATGCTGGCTCACAAACACGGAGCCAAAGTGCTGCTGGGAACCGCCACACCATCCATCGAAAGCTACTACAACGCCAGAAAGGGAAAATACGCCCTGGTAGAACTCAATACCCGTCATGAAGACATTCAACTGCCGCGAATTTTAATTACCGATACCCGGGAAGCCAGAAGAAAAAAACAAATGAAGTCGCATTTCACGCCACTTCTGTTGGAGCATGTGCAGGAAAGTTTACAAAACAAACAACAGGTCATTTTATTTCAAAACCGGCGTGGATTCTCACCTTTTCTGGAATGTAAGGTCTGTTCGTGGGTGCCAAAATGCAAATTTTGCGATGTGAGTATGACCTACCACAAAAAACTGAATCAATTGGTTTGCCATTACTGCGGTTATACCGTCACCACCCCCACTACCTGCAATGCATGTGGAAGTCCGGCCCTTTCGACCCAGGGATTTGGCACCGAAAAAATTGAAGAAGAAATTCAACTGATGTTTCCAGATGCAAAGGTTTCCCGGATGGATTTGGATACCACCCGATCCAAAAAATCTTATCAGAAAATAATCTCCGATTTCGAAGATGGCAGAGTGGACATCCTTATCGGAACCCAAATGATCACCAAAGGTCTTGATTTCGACAACGTAAGTGTTGTGGGCATTCTGAATGCCGATAACATGCTCAACATCCCGGATTTCAGAGCTTTTGAACGCGGATTTCAAATGATGGCGCAGGTGAGCGGACGGGCGGGAAGGAAACACAAACAAGGCATCGTTGTGCTCCAAACCTCATCTCCCGAACATCCCATTATCGGATATGTGGTAGAAAACGATTACCAAACCATGTACCGAACCCAGATTGAAGAACGCCAACTATACAAATATCCGCCGTTCTACAGACTCATCAACCTCACCCTCAAACACAAAAGCAAGGGAGTGGTGGAGAAAGCCGCAGATGAACTGGCCGGAAGATTACGGGCTATTTTCGGAGAACGAGTGCTGGGGCCACAGGAACCACCCGTTGCCCGCGTTCAAAATCAATACCTGACACGCATCATTTTAAAATTTGAAAAAGGGCACTCTCCATCTTACGTCAAAAAACTAATGAACGATGCCACCAATGCCATACTGAGCCGTCCGCAATGGAAATACGTCACAATTCAAACCGATGTAGATCCACTTTAACACAGAAAATATCAGGATTTTTATAACTTTGTGCAAAACCTGCAATCCCCTCGCAATAAGCTTAATACTTGTTTATTAATCAAATATATAGCCTTTTGAGCGGGATTTTTTCAATAAAAGTATAACTTTGGCTGTTGCCAAAAAATGGGTATATTCCCGCTTTCTGTACACAGATAAATTTTGTTTTTTATGGCTAAAATAATTGCTTTAGCAAACCAAAAAGGCGGTGTTGGAAAAACCACAACAGCCATTAATCTGGCTGCAAGTCTTGCAGTGCTCGAATATAACGTTCTCATCGTAGATGCAGACCCGCAAGCCAATGCGACTTCGGGCCTGGGTTATGATCTTCGTGAGGTAGAGACAAGCATCTATGAATGCATCGTTGACGGAGCAGATCCTAAAACAGCCATTCAGGAAGGAGAAATTGAGCACTTGTATCTTTTACCTTCTCACATCGATTTGGTCGGTGCCGAGATTGAAATGCTCAACATGCCCGACCGTGAGAAAGTGCTCAAAGGGGTTATCAATAAAATTCAGGACCAGTTCGACTTTGTTCTGATAGACTGTTCACCATCTCTCGGACTCATTACCGTTAATGCACTAACTGCTGCCGATTCAATCATAATTCCGGTGCAGTGCGAATATTTCGCTCTGGAAGGACTGGGTAAACTATTGAATACCATCAAAATCATTCAGAATCGCCTGAATCCCGATTTGGAAATTGAAGGATTTCTTCTGACCATGTACGACTCTCGGCTGCGCCTCTCCAATCAGGTAGTAGAGGAAGTTCAGAAGCATTTTCAGGATATGGTTTTTGAAACCATTATTACCCGTAATATCAAGTTGAGTGAGGCACCCAGTTACGGAAAAGCAGTGGTTATGTATGACGCATCCTCCAAAGGAGCCATGAACTATTTGAATCTGGCCCGGGAATTGTTGCAGAAAAACAACATGACCAAAATTGACAGTAAGAAAAAAGCAGCCAAATAACATTCAGTAGATCATTCGATTTTTAGTGGTTTGATAATAAATATTTTAAAGTTGGAAGAACCGTTGGACACAGAAAATCTGAGCTATTACAAAACACCTTCCTGATATAAAAAACGCATTAAGGGATTGTGCCGAAATAACTTGACGCTTTAGACTTGTTCTTGGGTTCTTTAACTTCCTTGAAAATCCATAAAATAGCTCGCTATTCGCAGCATTTTCAAGTCGGAAAAGAACAAAATAACTTCGTTAAATCTGTCAATTTATTTCATTACAAACCCTAAACACCTCTTGAAATTTTTTAACGGACTATTGATTAACATAGAATATACAAGATGGCAAGAAAAAACGCATTGGGACGAGGGCTTGGAGCTTTGATTGACAACTCGGAGGATTATGGGCAAGGTGCCCCAAAACCCGAAGCAGCAATTAATGAGATTCCGGTTGAAAAAATTGAAGGAAATCCATGGCAGCCCCGTTCCCGCTTCGACGAGGAAAAACTTAACGAACTTGCAGCATCAATAAAGGAAATTGGAATTATTCAGCCACTAACCCTGCGTAAAGCCGGCCACAAATATCAATTAATTGCCGGAGAGCGTCGTTTCAGAGCTGCCAAAATATCAGGTTTGAAAACTGTTCCGGCGTATGTTCGCCTGGCTGAGGACAACACCATGCTGGAAATGGCTCTCGTTGAAAATATTCAACGTGAGGATCTCGATCCCATTGAAGTTGCCATCAGTTACCAGCGTTTGATGGATGAATGCGAGCTAACGCAAGAAAACATGTCGGAAAGAGTTGGGAAAAAACGCTCTACCATCTCGAACTATTTGCGACTGCTGAAACTTCCTGCAGAAATACAGTTGGGTTTGCGTGAAAAGCAAATTACCATGGGTCATGCCAGAGCCCTCATTAATCTGGACGACCAAAAAGCACGCATAAAAATCTTCAATCAGGCTGTAAAAAACGACCTGAGTGTTCGTAAAGTTGAAGAAATGGTAAGAGATCTTGCCCGTGGAGAAGAGTCAAAAAAGAAAGACAAAAAGAAAGAAGAACTGCCCGTAGAATACGAACAGTTACGTCAACAGCTGTCCAACTTCTTCAAAACCAACATTCAATTTTCCCGCAGCAACAACGGTACAGGAAAAATAGTTATTCCATTCAGAACAGACGAAGAATTGGAAAAAATTATTAATGAGTTGGATAAAGCAAAAACCAAATAACGCAAGAAGTTGAGGATGGATTTTAAGTCGTTGCGTGAGGCCAAAGCTCCGTTAATATTCCTGTTTGCAGGATTATTCCTGTCAGGAGTTACTGAGATCAAAGCACAATTCAGCCAAAACGCTGACACCATAGTCACCACTAACCAGATAGATACCGTTTCTTTTCAACAGGAAGAAACGATAAGAGATATCTTTCCGGCAGAAGAGAAGGAAGAAAAAATCCATTCCCCCCACAAAGCCACTTTTTATTCTGCCATTTTTCCCGGTCTGGGGCAGATTTACAACAAAAAATACTGGAAACTTCCGATTGTCTATGGGGCTATCGGGGGTCTTGGATATGCAATTCACTTCAATTCAACCAATTACGTCAAATATAAAAATGCTTATCGTGATTTTCTGATACGTGACCCGGGAAACAGGTCTTACCTCAAAGTTCTCCCTGTTAATTTAACAGCAGAAGATGTAGAAACTCCCGGGGTATTAGCCGACTGGTTTGAGCAAGCTTTGGAAAACAAGCGGGAGTATTACAAGCGTTACCGGGATCTTAGCTATATCGGAATGGCCGCCATTTATGTTCTCAATATGATAGACGCAACAGTAGATGCCCATTTTTATAATTTTGATGTGAGTGATGATTTGTCTATGAAAGTGCAACCTGTGATTATGGATTACAATCCCGTTACAGGAAATACCATCGGTATTCAGATGGCTTTGAGCTTCTGAGAACCAAATCCTTCTGAAACTTAATCAGCCAATTAGCGTAGGAACAGTAATTCGCGTACAGAACCGGCCATTTCTGATACCACAATAAACTACTAATCTGCATCGTCAAAAAAAACAAAGTATGAGTATTAAACTGTTATACTGCTTCAGAATAATAACTGTGGCTTTTGGACTTTTAATTTTATCCAACATTGAATCTGCTAATCCACAGATTCTTGACAACGACACCACAAAAACCATAACCACAGAGGAGACTCTTGATCAGTTTGCCGAATCGCTCGACAGCCTGGTAAGCATCTGGTACATGAATTCCAACCCCGGACTGGTAATGGACACCATCTACGATAGTGAACTGACCCAACAAAGTGTTCTTTCCGACTCAATCTACATTCAACGGCTGGAAAATATTATTTCGCCGTTTAAACTCTCGTACAACACTCACGTAAAGGCTTACATCAATCTTTACACCAACAAACGCCGGGAGCAGGTGGAGAGTATGCTGGGACTTTCGGATTACTACTTTCCGATTTTTGAAGCAGCCCTGGACGCAAAAGGACTTCCCCTGGAACTCAAATATCTTCCGGTTATTGAATCTGCACTCAATCCCCGAGCATTTTCACGCGCCGGGGCTTCAGGTCTGTGGCAGTTTATGTACTATACGGGTAAGCAGTATGGACTGGAAGTCAATTCGTATGTGGACGATCGAAGAGACCCGTACAAATCCACCCAGGCCGCAGTAAATTTCCTCAGTGACCTGTACGACATTTATGGAGACTGGCAACTGGTGATTGCAGCTTACAACTGCGGCCCGGGAAATGTAAACAAAGCCATTCGTCGTAGCGGGGGGAAAAGAAATTTTTGGGAAATTTTTTATTTGCTGCCCAGAGAAACCAGGGGATACGTTCCCGCTTTTATTGCCGCCACTTATGTCTTTACTTATCACAGAGAACATAATTTCAACCCCATGGCCGCCAATTTACCCGTAGCCTCCGACACGGTAATGATATCTAAACCTTTGCATTTCTCTCAGATATCGGAAATCATGCAGGTTCCCCTGGATGTTATCCGGCATCTGAATCCACAGTACAGAAAAGATATTATTCCGGCACAGAAAGAAAGCTATCCGCTTCGTCTGGCATTTAATCTTTCCACTCAGTTCGTATCGCTCGAAGACTCAATACTCAATTACAGCAGAGACAAATATTTCCCCGAAAACCAATTGGTCATTAAACCGGGCAACACCTCTACAAGCTCTTTTTCACCCCCTCCGGGCAAAGAAAAGGTTTACTATACCGTGAAATCGGGCGATGTGGTAGGACTCATTGCCGACTGGTTTGATGTGTACAGCTCCAGTCTCCGGTACTGGAACAACATCCAAAGAAACGTCATCAGAGTAGGGCAAAAACTGGTAATATACGTGGACAAAGACCAGGTCGAACACTATCAGAATATTGCCCGTCAGAAAAGCGGATATACCTCTTCCTCTTCAGCCGGTCAACAACTGGCCGACACAGGAGATGAAGGCGATTACATTTACCACACGGTAGGCAGAGGAGACAGTGTATGGTCTATCGCCAGAGAATATCCCGGTGTAACAGATTCGGACATTCTCCGTTTAAATAACATTACCAATGCCCAGAAAATAAAGCCCGGGCAACGACTTAAAATAAAACCTAAGTCGTAAAGCGTTGTCCGACAAAAGGAACCCCGGATGATACGTCCGATTAAGATATTTCTATATTTCCTTCTTATCTCGCTGCTGGTCGTGCTTTTCGACCAGTGGCTTGAACGTGTCAATTTCTCAATTTCCGGATATATCAGTGAAATTCAGGAATCACAATTGCCCGATTCTACGGGCGAACTGCTCTTTGCTGATGCAGAAAAATTATTACCCGACTCAACCATCGTTTTCACACAGGATTCCTTATTGGCAAAAGACTCCATCCCCGATAAAAGAAAAAGACTAATCATTTCCGACTCGGTGCTCACGGCCCCTCCCCTGTTTCAGGAACTCTATATGTCCTTTTGCAGAAAAGCAGGAAAAGCCGATAGCCTCAACCGGGTCATCAGAGTGCTTCACATGGGAGACAGCCAGATTGAAGCCGACAGAATCACATCTGTATTACGAAGACATTTTCAGAACATGTATGGCGGCTCAGGACCCGGGTTTGTGATGCCCGTCGATCCCCTTCGAATCAACGCCAATATATCTGCCTCCAATTCAGGAAACTGGACCTTGTCTTACAGCTACAAAAAGGAAAATTACCCTTTCCCGGTTCGTTATGGCTTTCCCGGGAAAGCCGCCTGGTTTTCCGATACGACAGGAACCATCACCCTGTCTCCCATCGCGTGGAAGTCTCAAAGAATCAGAAGATATCCCAATATTCAGTTAATGCTCTCCTCCGGAACAACCCCAATATTCATCGAAACAGAGTTGGATGGTCAGTTCCGTTACGATACCCTCTCCACTTCATTAGAAAAACTTCATTTACTGAGTTATGAGGCAACCCCCTATCCAAAGAAAGTTGCATTTCGATTTTCGGCCTCCCAGAGCCCGGTTATCCATGGCGTTACCCTTGACCATACCGGAGGTGTGGCAGTTGACAACCTCCCAATGCGCGGCCGCCCCTGGCCCGGCATAAGAATTGCCGACCACAAAATGCTTCAGGAGATATCGGAACAACTCAACATCGGATTCATCATCCTTCAGTTTGGCACCAATGTTTTACCCACAAAAACAGACAATTACAACTTTTATCGTATTCATTTCCTGAAAGAGCTCCAGCTGCTGAGAAAACTACTGCCCGATATACCTGTTTTGGTTATTGGAGTGCAGGCTGCAGCTGAATCTGAAACAGGAGAAATGGTTGCAATGGAGCATGCCAAACTCATTTCGGAGGCTCAAAAATCAGCCACACTGGCATGTAACATGGCCTTCTTTGACCTCCACAAAGTCATGGGCGGCTCACAGGGAGCAATAGAATGGGCCAACGAATCACCTTCCCTGATGTTAACTGACCACATGCACTTCAGCAGAAAAGGAGCCAGATTTGTCGGCGACCAGATTTGGGCAGCTCTCGATTCATTGCAAACACACCTGAAAAATCCACTGGTACCATGAGTGGACTTCAGAATATATGGAAATATGAAGCAGGTGAGCCATTCATGTTCACCTCAGTACTATTCTGGGTCTTCTTTGGAGTAGTTCTTCTGGGGAATGCACTCGTTTACAAGCAACGATCTGCACGCACCACCTTCCTTTTTCTGGCAAGTTTGTTTTTTTACTACAAAGCCGGGGGGTATTTCTTTTTCCTTCTGGTTATCTCCACTTTAACAGATTTTTTCATCGGGCTGGGGCTTGAGTATTTCACCCGTCACTGGAAACGCAAGCTACTGCTGATTATCAGCCTGATGGTCAACCTGGGCATGTTGGGATATTTCAAATATGCCTGGTTTCTGGCCGATGTGTGGGGCGATATCACCAGTCAGAGTGTGGAAGCAAAAGACTGGCTGGCCATATTTTCCAATGCGGTATTCGGGAGCTCTTTCGAAGTCGATGACATCGTGCTTCCGGTTGGGATCTCCTTTTTCACATTCCAGACCATCAGTTACACCATGGACGTTTATCGCCGCCAGTTGGCTCCGGCTCACAACATCCTCGACTTCGGATTTTACGTGTCCTTTTTCCCACAATTAGTGGCGGGGCCCATTGTCAGAGCCAGAGAATTTGTGCCGCAATTGTATCGCAAATTCGCCCTGACCGAAAAACAGGCCTGGCATGCCACATTCCTTATTCTTTCGGGGCTTTTGAAAAAAATGGTCTTCTCCGACTATATTGCTGTCAACCTTGTAGACCGGGTTTTCGAAAGTCCTTTTCTGTATTCGGGCTTCGAAATTATGAGTGCCATTTATGGTTATACCCTCCAGATTTATTGCGACTTCAGCGGATATACCGACATCGCCATCGGACTGGCTCTGCTTCTGGGCTTCAGGCTTCCGTTAAACTTCAACAGCCCGTATAAAGCCTTGTCGGTTACCGGGTTCTGGCACCGATGGCACATTTCTTTGTCCAGTTGGCTGCGCGATTACCTTTACATCCCGCTGGGCGGAAACCGCAAAGGGAAATTCCGAACCAACCTCAACTTAATGATAACCATGACTCTGGGAGGCCTGTGGCACGGAGCCTCCTGGCGTTTTGTTCTGTGGGGTGTGTGGCATGGTTTGGGACTGATTGCAGACAAATTATTCAAACCTCTGACCCGACTGATGCCAGGATGGCTGGCAAAACCAGCAGGATTTTTCATCACTTTTCATTTTGTGGTAGCCGGATGGATTTTGTTTCGGGCCAACGATCTGGACAGAGCTTTACAAATGATAAAACGCATTTTCCCGGCTTTCCATGCCGATATGGTAATCTCTGCCATTCAATCCAATTTATTAACGTATTTGCTTATCTGCCTCGGCTTTATTCTTCATTGGCTGCCTGCCTCTTTGAAAGAAAACCTGCGGGGCCGGTTTATTACCATTCACTGGGCTGCCAAAGTGGCACTGGTAGCTGTCGTCATCGTTCTTTTGCTGCAATTCAGGACAACCGAGGTGGTGCCGTTTATTTATTTCAGATTTTAGAGGGAGTAGTTGAGGTTGAGGCTGAGGCTGAGGCAGGATGCGGAAGGTTAGATATTAGAAGTTAAAGGCTGCCAGCCAAAATCCAGGCCAAAGGTCCGGAAGCAACAGCCCGTCAGCCGTTGAAAAAGAGAGTCAACACCCCAAAACTCAATAATCAAGCCCCACTATCACAACCCCACAGCTCTTTTTATTACTTAAAATTCACAATTACTACCGCTCGGCCAGCGCTCCGCGGTTTATCCTTTACAAAGCCCGGAACCTGGAACAAAAAACTCAAAACCCGCCACCCCCTGGCATTCTTTTTGATGAAAATCCTATATAGTCTTTGCAAGAAAACACCAACTACTGCCCCGAAGAAAAATCGGGGTAAACTGTTATTCTCGTTTTTGAAACAGTCATCCCGAAGTGGCTTTTGTAAGGTTTTTACCCTAAAAACCAACAAAAAGCACAATCGGGACGCCTTGGATTCAAAAACTTCGAAAGCCCCCGAAAAAAATCGGGACAGGCTTTGTATTTGGCGCTTTCTTATCAAAGACTTAAAAAAACCTTAGTTTTCTTGCTGGCACTATATACAACAGACCGTTATCCTGAAGTTCCAGGATTGCAATACACTGTAAGCCAATTGTTTGCACTCGAAGGCTTTTGTTTGTTAAAATTCAGTATATCAAAATTTTACGAAGCATTTTACATCTTATGTCTAAAAATCTAACGATCTATTGTATCTATTTATTCCTTAAATAAACTGGACTATGACACTGTTATTTATATTTCTTTTTTTCCTGATAGCCAGCTGGGTTGTCAGTTCGCAACTGAAACGTCGCTTCAAAAAATATTCAAAAACCCCGCTCGACAGTAATTTGTCGGGGCGCGAAGTGGCAGAAAAGATGTTGCACGATAATGGCATCTACGATGTCAGGGTTTTGCCATCACACGGGCACTTGTCCGACCATTACAATCCGGCCAACAAAACGGTCAATCTGAGTGAAGATGTTTATCAGGGACGAAACGTGGCAGCAGCTTCGGTGGCCGCCCATGAATGCGGACACGCCGTTCAGCATGCGCACAGTTATGCCCCGCTGAAATTGCGTTCGGCGCTGGTACCCATCCAAAATGTCAGTTCCAAAATATTAAATGCAGTATTCATTATGATGTTTCTGGGAGCCTTTATGCTGCCCACCGTGGTATCCTTCGACCTGGCACTTCAAATCATCATTGCCTGTTACGCTGTTTTCACAGCATTTGCTTTCATCACTCTTCCTGTGGAAATCAATGCCACCCAGCGGGCCTTAGCGTGGCTCCACACTGCGAATATCACCAGCGGACGCAATCACAATGAGGCTCGTGACGCACTGAAATGGGCCGCTTATACTTATGTGGTAGCTGCACTTTCAGCACTGGCAACATTGGCTTATTATGTAATGATATTTTTAGGAAGCAGGGATTAAAAAATGTTACTTTTAAATACAAAAACCGAAGTAGGAATCAAATCCACTTCGGTTTTTTTTGTCCCACTGTCTGGTTATGTTTTTTCAACTATAGTGGAATTGCTGACGTAACCTGTATGATTCACAAAAAATCTATTCGGATAACTAAAGCAGGCTGGAAGAGCTTGCGGAATACATTTTTTTTGTTTTTACAATCAATTTTAATACTTTTATCGCACATTATAGAATCAAAACCCAATGCAAGCCTACACACCATTATCTTTTGACCCACTGATTATTACTCCCACTTTTCTTACCAACAAACCATCCATTAAAACCGATCAATTTTTTCAAGTCCCTAAGTCCCCCAAGATGCAAAACACCACTATTCGTTTGTCAAATATTTCAACAGTTCAAAATCACATTCTATTCCTGCTGCTTACTCTCCTCTTTTTTAATATCAACTCAAACGCGCAATCACCTGGCATAGAAGTCCTGGCACGTCCTGAAAAAGAGTCCATTCAACTCCGATGGGCTCCCAACACGTCAGCCACATGGAAACTTGCCAACAAATACGGTTACGTAGTAGAGCGTTTCACCATCTTGCGTGACGGTGAAATCCCAAGTCAACAAAACCCTGAACGATTGACGCCTACGCCCATGCGACCGATGCCTCTGGCAGAATGGGAACCTTATAGCGACAACCGGTATGTTGCCATTGCTGCCAGTTGTATTTTCGACTCTACTGAAACGGAAGCTCCCACCGGAATGGCAAATCCACATGAAATTTACAGACAATATAAAGAAAAGCAGCACCGTTACAGTTTTGCTATGTATGCTGCCGACCAATCCCTATTGGCGTCCGAATTATCAGGCCTCTATTGGGAAGACAAATCAGCACAATCAAACGAAAAATATTTATATCTGGTTTATATAAATTGTCCTGATTCTCTTGCAGTAGATACAGGCTCTGTATTCACAGGCATTTCAGAATATCAGCCTCTCCCCCCCCCACAAAAGCCCAAAGCCAAATGGGGCAATAAAAAAGTAGATCTTTCATGGAATATCCTCTACCTCGGACATATTTATAACAGCTACATCGTAGAAAGATCCATCGATGAAGGGAAAAATTACCAATCCATCAGCAACAATGCATTGGTTCAATTAACCGATGAAAACGTCACTCCGGAATATATGTACCGCACCGACAGCTTACCGGATAACAAAACTACTGTACATTACCGAATACGGGGTATCAATGCTTTCGGAATGACGGGCCCTCCTTCCGAAAGCGTTTCGGGACACGGCCTATTCCCCATCAAATCAGCCCCTGTAATAACAGAAAAAAAACTAATCAATAACGAAAAAGTCCTACTCAAATGGGAATATCCCGAAAAAATGAACCCATTCATCACAGGGTTTCGGGTTTATCAATCTCCATCTCCTGAAGGGAAAAGAAGAGTGGTTTACGAAGGTACGGATCCTGAACGCAGATCATATACAGATACCATTCCCGACATGACCAACTATTACCTCATCTCTGTATATAATCAAACCACAGAAAAAGTATCTCCCCAGACTACTTATGCAGCCCGCATTGACAGCTTCCCCCCCGCAATGCCGCAGCAATTAACGGGAGAAGTGGATACCACAGGTTTGGTCACCCTTCATTGGAGCGCCAACTCAGACAGAGACCTCGAAGGTTATCGGGTGTACAGCTCTAATCATCCCAAGTATGAGTTTATGTTGATTACACCATCCGTAATTACAGACACTACATTTAGAGACTCCATAAATATTAAAACACTCACCAAACATGTTTTTTATAAAATACGGGCCATTGATGTGCGCCAAAACCAGTCTCAATTTTCAGAGATGCTTACTCTCAAGAGACCAGATATCATCCCTCCGGTTGCACCACAGATAGAGGAGGTTATATCCCAAAAGAACATTATCAAAATTAGATGGCTCAACAGTAAAAGTGACGATGTAGCTCAACATCATATATATCGTCGCACTTTCCCGGATTCTGCTTTTGTAAAAACCGGAACAGTTCAACAAACAACTGAGGAGTACTCTTCCTTCGAAGACGAAAACACTACTAAACGCGGTGAATATGCTTACTACATCAGAGCAGAAGACGAGACGGGACTATTATCTCCCCCCTCCAATCATGGATATATCAATCCTTCATCAGAATTCAATGAAGAAATAAAGCTGAAGAAAAAAGAACTGATAGACAAGGTGGAACTAACATGGGAAGTCGATGCGATAAAAAAAGTCAGAAAAATTGTTGTTTACCGAAGTATTGAAGAAGGGCCCCTGCGTTTATATGGCAATTCGGAGTCTGATGAATTTGTTGACGATATACTCAGCCCCGGGAAAACCTATCAATACCTGATTAAAGCAGTTTATGAAGACGGAAGTTCTTCTCCAATGAGTAATCGGATAACGGTAAAAATGTAGCTAAAAAACATCTCAATATGCATCACACCTACCCCAAATTTTTTCCATTGTTATTTTATCTCTTTTTTCCCATTTCTCTATACACACAAAACATTGAAACTGTGATGGAATCACCTCCCGTCATGTCCAACGGAGGCATTAACATGAGCCACATTTTCAATTACAGTCCTGATTCAGTATCCAATTACGATGATTACTCCTACTACTTGTCAGGCAACCTGAATACAACACTATGGGGGATAGTTAACTTGCCCATTTCTTTTGCCTATACCAATAATCAAACCACCGCAAACCTGCCACAACCCTTCAATCGGTTTTCCCTAACACCCTCCTACAAATGGGCCAAAGCACACATAGGATATTCTTCCATGGAATTTTCGCCCTATACCCTTTCGGGACACGAGTTTTTAGGCGGAGGAATAGAGCTCACCCCCGAAAACGGACTGCGAATAAAAGCTCTTTACGGAAGATTCAATAAAGCAACCAAACCCGACACGTTCAATACTGAACCCTGCTTTCAAAGAATAGGGGGAGGACTTATGGTTGGCTATGAACATGATAGATTTGATATATCTGGCAATGTATTCAAAGCCAGGGATGACATTGAATCCATCGATATTTCAGAAAACGAAATAAATAATTCCTTAACTCCTTCGGACAACCTTTCAGGAAGCATGATGCTCCGAATTAAATTACCCAAAGGTGTTGTTTTTTCGGGAGAGTACGGCATAAGTGCCATCAATCATGACATTAGCAGGACAGATAGTATTGGAGGAGACAATTTTCTCTTTGAAAACGAAGGCGATGTATCGGTTTATCATGCTTACCAAACCTCTATTTCACAAAGTTCTGACCTTGGAACCATAGGTGCCACTTACGAAAGAGTGGCCCCAAATTACAAGACTTTTGGGGCTTATTACTTTACTAATGATTATGAAAACATTACCGCAAACCTGTCGACGACCTTGTTCAAAAAAGTCAATATCAGCATGGATGCCGGCTTTCAAAAAGACAATCTTGAAAACCAAAAAACCAATACTTCTAAAAGAGCAATTTACTCTGCCAATATCTCATCTCCTATTACAAAGAAACTGACTCTGGGAGCTTCTTTTTCAAATGTGGAATCCTACGTTCACATCAGGGATATTTACGATGAAGTAACAAGATCGAACCAATATCAGAATATAGATACGCTAAGTTACACTCAGATCAACATGGCTACATCAATTAATGGAAATTACATTCTAAAATCTTCTAAAAAACAACGTCAGAATCTGAATATGGTCTTTTCGTACCAGGAAGCATCAGAACAGCAGGAAGATGATCTTCGCTTTGTGGGCAATCGTATTTACAACTCCACCATATCTTATCTCTTTTCGTTGATACAGTTAAGATTTAACTTATCCGCCACCGTCAATCACAATTATAACGATATGCCGCAGCAAACACTCCAATTGATAAGTTACAATCTTTCAGCACGGAAAGTATTTGGCGAAAACTTCAGAACAGCTTTTACAGGAACCTACAGCAATTCCTTTAATAGCGACGGAGCTCTTTCTAATATCATTAACCTTCGACTTTCCGGAGGATACAATTTAAAGAAACGCCATAATTTCAACCTAAGTCTGGCTATGATAAATAACAATACAACCCGGGGACATTCAACACATTATTCAGCTAATTTTTCCTATAGCTATACATTCAATGTTTCAGTGAAAAGAGAGAAGAAAAAACTGTTATTCGAAGGCCGGTTTTAATAGCCATGGGAATGTTTTTTATAATTATCTACAAGAAAATAACAAACACCCCTGTTGCAATACAAAAATTCTCATTTCTAAGCATTTTTTATATATTTGTAATCAAACTCTTATATCCCAAACACATGAAACATTTTTACCTGATCATTATGTTGCTTTTTGGAACAATTGCTAACGGACAGGTAAGTACATACCTTCAACAATTCAAAGATACGAACCGGAGTAACCCCAAACTGGAACAAAAAATTCTCAACGAATCCAGTGATTTTCTGAATCAGGTAATTCCATTTACCACAGATTCATTAAAACAAGTACGTCTTAAAGCCTATTATTTAATATTTAAAAAAGGGTTGAATTCAACACCCGAAAACCAATCAGCATATATAAATAAACTGCTTAATGGCTGTAACGATGCAGAAACCAGTATTATCGGCCAAAACCTGATATGGCTTCAAGCCTTCCCCAAACAGGTTTTCAATTTGGAAGCTCAAACTAAAATCAACCAACTTCTTCAGAACAACAGACTTCCTCACCGCAACAAAGCCATTCTACTAGCAGGGTATGTCAATACCGGTCAGGACATCCTTAAACAAGCCATTCTACAACCCGATATTACAGAAAAAGAGAAATGGATTGTTCACCTGGCACTTGCCAGAACCGGTTACGAAAAAAGTATTTCATTTTGTATTGAAAAAGTAGAAAACATCGACCTGAACAATCAAACTGTTGAACTTATTCTTCCGAACCTTATATATACCCGGCAACCCGAGCTCCTCAACATTTGCATTCGTCATCTTTACAACAATGATAAAAACTGCTTTTTATCAGACCCCGATAATGAAAGGCAGATTGTCTGTGGTTACCGCATAATGGAATTGCTTGCTCCTGTTATTGAAGGTTTCCCCTATAAAACAGATGCTACAGGAACCCTTGTAACTGAGAACTACACTAAAGCATTAACTGTTGTTCGGGAATGGTTCAACCAAAACCAGAATTATCAAATTAAAAATAACTTCTTTTAATCCTTCATTTTAACCAAAAATATCGAACACGTGTACACCCTAAACCCCAAATATATAGTATCACTACTTTCCCTCTTCATTTTTTGTTCCCTTTCCGCTAAAGAAACAAAAGGAGTAACCCAACCTGTTCCCGAAAACTTCGAAAAAAAAATAGCGGCTGCATTCGAAGCCGCCGAAGCTGTTGAAAAAGCAGGAGCTTACATTGAATCCATTAAAGACCTGTTTGAAGACGGCCTCACCACCCTCCCTATAGGAATAAAAAAAGGAGATTACTGCCTGGTAATTGAAAAAATAAGTTACAATGAAAACACCGGAAAAAACCGAATTTATGCTTCATGTGCTTTCAAGTTCAAAGATACTGGTCAGAAGATTGCTTTCGCTGGCGGAGTGGACATCGAAGGCCAAAAAGGACTGGGGACTTCGGGTTTTCTGGAAATTGTAGCCCCCGTGGATCGTAATATTGGAGAAGCTTTAAAATTAACCTTTAATGAAGGAACAAAAGCTTTTTTTGGGTGTAATGGCATTGAATCCTTTCAGGCTAATATTGATGTGGCCTTTACTTCAGAAAAAATATTCCCGGTAGATGCGAACGGTAATCCCACACAAGAAAAATTAAAAACCACTTTCGAAACCTACTTCGATGATTTTGACAACTTTACTGCGTCTTTTGACTTCAAACAGTCTTTCAGTTTTTCCGGACTGGATGGATTCATTTTCGCATTGCACGGAGCCACCATCGACCAAAGCGACATCAATACCCCAACCACCGCAAAATTTCCAGAAAATTATTTTCAATCAAATGATGCCGAAATTAAAAATTTATGGAAGGGAATATCAGTAACAAATGCCTCGGTTACCCTGCCTTCTTTTTTCAAAGCCCCGGAGCTAAATGACAGCACTAAAACAAGCGGTGACAAGAAACAAATTACCCTGGCTCTAAGCAGCACACTGATTGACGAAAATGGTTTTTCGGGTTCGATAGAAGCCTTTGATGTGGTAACCAGTAATCTTCTGGATCCTGAGGAGTGGGCACTGTCATTAACCGATTTTAAACTGGCCATACTCCGTAACAAACTTGATGGACTTGGCATCGGGGGAGATATCAACATTCCACCGCTGGGTAAAAACTCACTTTTGGGGTACCGTGCATCTTTCGATCACAGCACCAATCGCATTGAATTAAGAGCAGAAATTTCGGGAAAATTTGACTTTCCGGTCCTCAGAAGTACCTTGGATCTGAACAAAAATTCAACCATTGATATCGACATTGAAGATGGGAAATTGTTCCCATCAATCAATGCATGCGGAAAACTAAGCATCAAAGCTCCCATTAACGAAGATGATTCAACAAAAATTTTCAAAGTACCGGGTATCCCCTTTGAGAATCTGAAAATAACGCGAAAAGCACCGTATATAACGATAGGCTCCATTGGATTAACCGGAGATATATCATCACCGGAAATTGCAGGGTTCCAAATAGAGATATCGGATATTGCACCATTCAATGATGATTCGGGTAGCGGACTTGCATTCAATACGGGTGTCAAGATTAGCAGCATGTTTGGCGGGATGACCCGGTTAAAACTCCTGGGCGATTACGCCAAATGGAAATTCAGCAGTGTGGAAGTCGAACGTATTGATGTAGAGTATAAGAGTGGAGCCTTCAGCATTGACGGATCGGTATGGATGAAAAACGGCGACGAAATCTATGGAAGTGGATTTAGGGGTGATGTGGAATTCTCTGTTATAGACAAATTTACTTTTGACGCGGTGGCTGTATTCGGAAAAAAAGAAGATTTCCGCTATTTCCTGACCGATGTGTTTTATGAGACCAATCCGGCGTATGGTCTGATTCTCGCTCCCACCCCAATCTCTTTCTATGGCTTTGGGGGAGGTCTTTACCGACGAATGCAACAAACATACGATCCCAATCTTTACAGTGAATTTGGCCAATCACTCTCTAACATCAAATACATCCCGGACAAAAAAACAGGCATGGGCTTCATGACAGCCACCAAGTTTGGGCTTGCCGGTGTCCCGGCAGCTTTCAACTCAAAAGTTGGTTTTGAAATACAATTTAACAATGATGGAGGACTCAACTTTGTCCAACTTCGTGGAGACGCTTCCTTTATGAATGACCCGGACAAATGGGGCAAACTAGCGGACAACATCAATGAAAAAGTTAAAGCATTAGAAAAAACAGATGGCAAACTAAAAGTTACGGCCAAGTCGGATCTGGGTGTACCTGAAAACAAGGAAAGTGGCTTTCTTACAGCTTCCATGTTGATGGAATATGACGTAGCCCACAAAACCTTCAACGCTGACCTCAGTGCCTACCTCAATGCCGGATTTATAAAAGGGGTAGGAGAAAACGACCGCATGGGGTGGGCATCGCTCCGGGTAGCTCCGGGAAATTGGCACGCTTATCTGGGGACACCATCGGATCGACTGGGAGTAGAAATTCTGGGATTGGCCCGAACCGATGGCTATTTTATGATTGGCGACAATATTCCTGAACTTCCCCCACCACCGAAAAATGTATTGAATAACTTTTCTGCGGAAAAACAGGAAAAACTCAATAAACGTAACAGTTACAATCTGGCACAGGGAAGTGGAATAGCTTTTGGACAATCTTTGGGGATAGACATCGAAGCACGTCTCACTCCTTTTTATGCCTCACTGGGTGTAGGTATGGGGGCCGAGTTTCTGCTCAAAAAATACAGCGACAGTGCCTACTGCCTGGGCAGCAGTCCACCACTGGGGATCAACAGTTGGTATGCCCGCGCACAGGCTTGGGCATGGATTGCTGCTGAATTCGGCATGGAAGCCAGGATATTTGGTCGCAAACGAAGCTTCAGCATTCTGGATATGTCTGCAGCGGCTTTGCTGCAGGGCGCAGGACCAAATCCCTTTTACTTCAATGGCACGGTCGCTGGACACTTCAGAGCTTTGGGAGGTCTGATATCCGGTCGGTGCCAGGTAGATTTTGAGATAGGTGACGAATGCCTCATTGTTGGAGGCGGAAGTCCTTTCGGGGAAGAAATCATTGGCCAGCTTACACCATCAGATGGAGAATCGGAAGTAAATGTATTTGCTGCTCCTCAGGCGGTCTTCAACATCCCGGTAAACACCCCCATGGAAGTTGACGAATCCAAAGGGAAAACCGCTTGGTACAGAGTAAGCTTGGAAGAATTTACCATCACCAACAAAGAATCCGGTGCAAAACTGAAAGGCATAGAAGACCTTAGTGAAGACAACCGCACATTTGCCCTGGATCCTGATGAACCGTTTGAAAATAACAACAATTATACCGTTTTTGCCAAGGTCGGATTCGAGAAGAAAAACAACGGGAAATGGGAAAAAGTTAAAGATGTTAACGGCGATATTGTTTACGAAAGCAAACAGATTGATTTTGAAAGTGGCGAACGCCCGGATTATATCCTCCCGGAGCACGTCAAATACAGCTATCCCATCGACAGGCAATATAATTTCTATCCGGAAGAATACGACGAGGGTTATCTCCTGCTTACAGAGAATTATCGTTATCTGTTTACCACCGAAAAGCCCGAAGGTTTTGATCAGAAAGTCATGCTCTCCAATGCCTCCGGAAGCAATCAGACGGTGCCGTTTAGCTGGAGTTCCATGGCAAAAGATGGACTACGTATGGAGATTTCTTTCTCCACAGAAGATTTCAATTTCTCGAACAATGAAATATACAAGCTGGCCATTGTCAATGTTCCGCAAAAGAGAGCCGCTATTACCGATAACATCAAAACCAGCACTACCAATCTCGACAATAACGATTCCATCCAGGTAGAGAAACAATATGCCGAAGGCAGCCTGGCGCTACTGGAGCTGAAAGAAATTGTAGCAATGGACTTTCGTACCAGTTCGCACGATACTTTCGATGAGAAGATGACACAGGTTGAAGGATCCTCTGCCCTTTTCTGGCAGGATTACCCCCATGTTTATGAAATCAACGCCAATCTTTATGACAATACGACCACAGTCGAAGTTTTCGATGATTTTGAACGAAACATGGCCGATTCATCAATGAATATAATTCGTATTGACCCGGTATATAACTCCACTACCTGGTACACCAAACACATAGCACCCATGATCTATGAGAACGATGAATTACTGGCAGCATCCGGAAACAGAGGAATGAAGCCCCCGACAGGACCGGGAATTATTAAAATAAGCCAGATGGCAGGAGACAATAAATTAACAGAAGATATGATGCTGGCCAACAGCAGGCCGGCATTATCTAAATATGCAGCTTTCAACAACAATCTGCCCTATTATATTGACAAGGATTATCACCATTTGCGCAACATTCTGGCGAATAAGGTGGCATACAGCAATTTACAAAGCAAGCAAGTCGAGGATTTCCTGGATACCAATCACATACCCGACCAAACATCCGGGAATTACGATGTTCGCCTGAAGTACAAGCTTCCCGGAAAGGACATTGTAACCACCACACTTGAACGAACCATTTATGCACGAAAACATATAAAATCAACAGATAATTAAAATTTCACTCTGATTCCGTAAAAACATATTTGCATTTTGTTTGAGCCCACTCCGAAAAGGCTCTTTGTTGCCAATATCTTCGTCTCAGGATTTTTTTAACCCTCATTGACAGAAAGTTAACTCCGGTTCAAAAATCCCCTGCGTCTCAATCCTGACAAAAAC